>Ga0302214_1000024_pt1 | contig 105829 bp, 105 predicted proteins | sample II_Fen_N1_3_FD_194584 | JGI IMG/M metagenome (GOLD analysis project Ga0302214, IMG submission 194584) | Peat permafrost microbial communities from Stordalen Mire near Abisko, Sweden - II_Fen_N1_3 | ecosystem: Environmental > Terrestrial > Soil > Wetlands > Permafrost | place: Sweden: Abisko... | reverse complement strand
GAAAAGAGGCCAGTTTGCGCCCACTTTTGAGGACGGTAGCCGTAGCTACCGCCGGAAAAATGGGTGCGAAGTGGGACTTTTCTCCAGCCGTTGCAGCCGATGCCCTTCTGCCGCCCAGACTCCTAGCGCTCGGAGTGCAGAAAAGAAATGAACTCGCGGTCAGCGGTCAGCATGTGGCGGGCCACCATTTCCTGGGTCAGATAAACAAACAGCTCGCCAACCATCAATTGGCCGCGCTTGAACTGCACCGCCAGCGTGTTGGCTCGGGCCAGCAGCTCGCGGTGTAATTTGGCGTGATCAGCCGCACCGGGATAACCTGCCTGCAGGAGAAACACCTCCTCCTCCAGAAAATGTTCCCCAATGTCTGCCACAAAGGCATCAATCCGTTCTGCAATACTGGCGGCGCTTTGCCCTGAAAGGATCACACCCAGTATGTCGTTGGCGTCGTCAAAGAGTCTGCGGTGATGGGTGTCGATGACTCGGTTGCCACTTTCATAACTCTGGTGCCAGACCAATTGCACCAGCTTGCTAGGGGTGTGCATCGCCAGTGGGTTCTGCTGTGTGACCTGCACCTGATTGCGCCCGCCTTGTTTGGCGGCATAAAGCGCCTCGTCTGCGGCCCGGAGCAAGGCCGACGCATCCTCGTAGGCACCGTCTGCCATTGCCGCCACGCCAACACTGATTGTTAACCGCCCCAAAGGGGACTTGGCATGGGGCAGGTTCAACTGCTCGACCGAGCGCCGGACCGTGTCAGCCAGACGACGGCCATCCAAAGCGCGGGTGTTGGGCAAAATCAGCAAAAATTCCTCGCCGCCATAACGCGCGGCCAGATCACCGGCGCGGCGCATGCCAGACTGGATCACCTGCGCAATCTGCCGCAAGCACTCATCGCCCGCCAGATGGCCGTAGTGGTCGTTGTAGGGTTTGAAAAAATCGATATCGATCATCACCACCGCAAAAGGCTGCTTGGAGCGTTTGAACCGGGCCCACTCCTGGGTCAGCACCTTGTTGAGGTGGCGGCGGTTGGCCAGGCCGGTGAGCTCGTCATGGGTCGCCAATTGGCGGTTCTGGTCGTCGGCACGGTCCTTGGACATCAGCACAAAACCAATCGACAACAAGACCAACGTGACCAGCGCGCCCAATAAACTGATGGCCTGCACCGGGTTGGCCCCGGTTGCATCCTGCATGCCAGCCGATCCAACCTGGATCACCCCCAGCAGCCGAAAGCTCAACAAAGCCAACCCCAGCACCAGCCCGGTCATCAAAAAGTACTGGCCACGCCCAGGTGTCTGGCGACTGGCCTGCAACATCAACCCCAACGCCAAGCCCGCTTGGAACATGGCGACCAGCGTGACCACCAGCGCACGAGGGGTTGGGTACTCAAACAGAACAGCAAAGAGCACCGCCCCAACCACCACCGGCCCCCAAATCAGTGCCCGGGGCGCAGGTCGTTTGTAAAACTCGAACAAACCCTCTGCAAAAAATCCCCAGGCAACAGCGCGTAAAATAACCGAGGCAAAAAACGCCACAAACTGCCCCAGGATGGCAACCTGGCCGAAAAAAACATAGGACGCCACATGCAGGGCCAGTGCCGCTGCCCAATACCGCATGCCATCGTGCTGGTCCTGATGCGCAACCGCCGCCACCGACATGGCCAGTACAGAACCCATCAGAACAGTCACTAGAAGCAAGGTATGGATGTCAACGGTCATCCTCTGATTGTCTCAGGTGGCAGAGCGGCCCCTGTCAGTAGTACTTGCTCTGGATCGGGCATCCTGGAATGAAGTTGCCTTTGGCGCCTTCACTATCACACCGCTCGCGCGAGCGCTTGACACCGCCCTGCAACAGCTCTTCTGCTTGGGCGCGTGTGAGCACATCAGGATGTTCTTTCCACACTGAATGCACCGGAGAAATCTTCTCAACGTCGAGTTTGTAATAGGTCGTCACGTCACGGAAGGTGTCCGCCCAGTTCTGCCATTGGTAAGCGGCCGTCACCAGATCGCCTTCCATCATCACCTTCTGCTCCGGTGCATAAGCGAACACGACATCGGCCATATGGCCATTGTTGCGCCCCCAATAGAGGTCCAGCGTCTGCGTGTCGTCTTGCAGGCGGAGATGATCCCCCATGACACGGGTCTTGAAAGGCTGTGGCGAGCGGGCCAGATCGTCCGGGTAATCCGGTGCTGACCGGCTCACAGTCTCTTGAAACTGCGCAAGCGTGGACGGGCGTTGGATCACGGTGATGCCCTCGGCAACCGCCTGCCGAAGACCCAGCGTGTGGTCAAAATGGTTGTGACTGGCCACCAGATACCGGATCGGCTTGCCGTGACCGAGGTCGCGCGCATAAGCCAGCGTCGCTTTGGCCTCATCGGGAAGCACACCCAGCTCAAACAAAACCAAGTGGTCTTTGAATTCGACGACCGTGGAGCCATTGTTGATGCGCCAGATACCGCGCCCCACAGGCACCGATGTCAGCGCACGCACGGGGTTAGACGGCGGCTCCATGGCAGCGCTGACAGACGGCGGTGCAGCGAGATCGGGAATCGGCGCATTCACCTTGTAAGCATCAACATACAGCTTGAAATACTCAACATCTCGCCAGTCCAGGCGGGTGGTGTAGCCTGTTGGCAACCGGATGCCATCAGCGCCGTCCCAAGCACCCCATCCGCTCAACCAGGTGGTGAAAGCGACCTGCCCGAGATTGGGGTGCGGATCTGTCCAGCGCACAAAGGCTGGAAGCCCGTCCGATCGAAAACCTGCCGACAGTTTGTCCCCTTCTGCGAGGGTCAGGTCAATCACCTGCAAGCCATTTTCGACTCGCGGCGCCGACAGCTTGGCACCGTTTTCTGACATGGCCCGCACCAGCACCGCCGGGTTGTTCATCATCCACATCCGTCGCATATGGACCCCATCGTTCCAAAGCGGCGTTTCAGTCCGGCGTGCTTGGCGGGCAGGTTGACCGGCCATCACGTCGTAGGCGACGTTGCCATCCAGCCGCTGATCGATCGGCAAAAAGGAGTGACCGAACGGCTCCAAAAAGGGGAACAACATGTTGCGCCGCTCTTGGGCCTGGAACCGGCCATGCTCCAGGTCATAGACCCGGACCAACGCATTTGCGGCGATGTATTTCTCCGGCGCCGTGGCCGAGCCATCTATGCGACCACCGCCCCACATATAGGCGTACTGACCATAGCCGTTGAGGGTGATGCTCTTGGCCGCACGCAGCCGCTCTATGCCACCCATGGCGCTGGCGGCGCGAGAAACGATGTCAGTGGCAAGCAAGGAAGCGCCAGCCGATGGCTTGGCCCCGGCGTTGTTTTCTTGCGCAGTGCTCGGCACTGCACACAACAACAGCGAGGCGGACAGCGCCGCGGTGAGCACATGTCGTAATAATTTGATGGTCATGGTGTACCTCAAGTTGGTTGGGGAAGGAGCGGGGCAAAAACAAGTGCTTGCGTGGGGACTCAGCGCGCGAGCGATTCTGGATAGGTCGGGTAGTCGGTATAAAACGCAGCACCCTGACCGCCGTAGAACTTGCTCGGATCGAATGGCACGGTCGGCCAACCATGGCGGTAGCGCTCGACCAGATCAGGGTTCGATATGAACGGCCGTCCGATCGCCACCATGTCGCAGCGGCCCGCGTCGATGGCGGCCTGACCGCTCTCCAGGCCAAAACCGCCGGCGATCAGCACTGGCCCGCCAAACGCCCCGCGCATCTCGATCGCGAAATCCACCGAGAGTTTGTCCGCACCGAGCGATTCCTGATCGGAGAGATGCAGATAAGCCAGCCCGCGTGTCGACAGCGCTTGCGCAAAAGCAAGCCAAGTCTGCGCCTCATCAGCGAAGGGGTGCATGTCGTTGAAACGACCAAAAGGCGCTACCCGAATGCCGGTACGCCCTGGGCCAGCGGCGTCGGCCACTGCGTCGACGATGGCCAATGGCAAACGCAAGCGGTTGTCGATCGAACCACCAAGGCAGTCCGTACGGGTGTTGAGCGCACCGTTGATGAACTGCTCAATCAGATAACCGTTTGCACCATGGATCTCGACACCGTCAAAGCCCGCTGCGATGGCCGCTCTAGCTGCCTTGGCATAGTCCTCGACCAAGCGATCGGTTTCGTCAACACGCAATGCCCGGGGCTGGCTTTGCGGCACCAGCGTGCCATGGCCGTTGTCGTCAAAGGCGAAGGTCTTCGCATTGGCGCGCTGATCGGTCGGCCCGACCGGTGGCTGGCCGTGGTTGTGCGAAACATGACCCGCTCGCCCCACATGCCAAAGCTGGGCAAAGATGACGCCGCCGCGCTGATGAACGGCATCGGTCACCCGCCGCCAGGCGTCGGTTTGATCCGCCGTGTAGATGCCCGGAATGTAAATTGCGCCGCGTGCCTCCTCGGAGATGGCAATGCCTTCGCTGATGATGAGCCCTGCGCCAGCACGCTGCGCATAGTAGGTCGCAGTCAAGGCATCGGCTTTGAGCTCAGTGGCGCGTGCTCGTGTCATGGGGGCCATCGCAATGCGGCTGGACAGCGACAGGTCACCAAGCTGGTAGGGTGAGAGGATCGAATGCATGGGGTTCTCCTTAACTGAGCGAACAGCGATCATGCGGCGTAGAACACAGGATGGCGCTCGACGCCGTACAATCGTACGGGAGCGGCATGATACACCAAATCGTACGTTCGTACGATTTGGTGGCAAAACCGACCAAGCTGTGGGTATGCCATCCTGGGCAAGCGCACCTATATTAATGTCTTACAAAGCGAGTTGGGGAGAACGTTTTATGGCAGGCGGCAAGGACCGGATCATTGATGCTGCAGAGCGACTCTTTGCAGAAAATGGCTTTCATGGGGTGTCGATGCGCATGGTCGCCGAGGCGGCACCGATCGGACTGGGTACGCTGACGCACCATTTCGCATCAAAAGAGTCTTTATTGGAGGCGGTCGTGCTGCGACGCTCGGCCGAACTCAGCCGCACGCAGTTCGACGCGATTACCTCGGTCAGCCAACCCGGCGTGCAAGCTTTGGTGGTGGCTTTTGTCGAGTCTTACCTGCGCCTCATCGAAAGTGGCGACGCGGGCTGGCGCTCTTACACCCGCTTGATTGCCGTCTTTGCGACCGACCCGCGTTGGTCGATGCTGATGTCGCAACAATTCGAAGAACTGGGTCGGGAAATGATCGCGCGCTTGCGCCATGAGGTGCCAAACTTGAACCAAGATGCAGCGGTGCACGCCTATTCCAACCTGGTGTCGCTCGTCATGGGACTCTTCGCCTCCAACGGGATACTGGATCAGTTTTCAGACGGCCGTTTGTCGAGCAAGCACGTCCGCCCCAACGTGGAGGCATTGATCTGCTTTGCTGTTGGCGGCATTCAGGCACTGAGCACGATGAACGCGCGCACGCATTCATAAAGTGCTCAAGCCGCTGGCTCGATGGCGCCTGGTCAACCGCGTGGGCTGCCCGTCTGGCACCACACAAAGTCAAAGAGCCAAGAGTCACGGGCCAAGATCACTACTCAATCAATAGCTGCTAGCCCTTATTTCAAAAGGGCTAGAGGCCAATTTCACTTACAAAGCACTCAACCAGCTCTCAGAACTTGCGCACCTCAATGCCGTTCTTCTGCAAGGCATAACCCATCTGGCGCGGGGAGATCTTCAGCAGCCGGGCGGCCTTGGCCTGAACCCAGCCGCAGCGCTCCATGGCCCAGATCAGGCGTTCGCGCTCACCCTCGGGTTTGCCGTCGTTGTCGGGCGCAGCTGCGGGGCTGCTGGCGCTGACCGGTTCGTCGTCGGGGGCGGACTCTGGCACGGCGGGTGCGGGTGCTGCCGCGCGTGCGGGCACCGGGCCTTCCACCACCGGGATCTCGCTGATGCGCTGCGGGGTCACCGCGTCCAACCGTTCGATGTGGTGCAGCACCTGGGTCAGGCAGCCGTTGCCCTGGCACGGGAAGGCCAGGTTGGTGATGGTGTCGTTTTGCGCCATGGTGGCAATGCGCTCCACGCAGTTCTCCAGCTCGCGCACATTGCCGGGCCAGTAGCAACTGGTGAGCACCCGCATGGCGGCCGGGCTGAACTGGGTGTTGCGGCCGTTTTCCTTGTTGAAGCGGTCCAGAAACAGCTTGGCCATGGCGGGAATGTCTTCGCGGCGGTCGCGCAGCGGCGGCAGCTGGATGCTGACCACGTTGATGCGGTAGTACAAGTCAGCGCGGAACTCACCCGCTTGCACCATGCGCTCGAGGTTGCGGTTGGTGGCCAGAATCAGCCGCACATCAACCTTGACGCTGGTGGTGCCGCCAACGCGCTCAAACTCGCGCTCTTGCAGCACACGCAGCAGCTTGGCCTGAAAGGAGGCCGAAATGTCGCCGATTTCGTCCAAAAACAGCGTGCCGCCGTGCGACAGCTCAAAGCGGCCCTTGCGCTGGCCCTGGGCGCCGGTGAACGAGCCTTTTTCGTGGCCGAACAGTTCACTCTCGAGCAGCGACTCGGTTAACGCGGCGCAGTTGACGCGCACAAAGGCTTCGCGCTTGCGCGGTGACAGGTTGTGCAGCGCGCGGGCAATCACCTCTTTGCCGGTGCCACTCTCGCCACGCAGCAGCACCGTGGTGCGCGACGGTGCGACTTGGTGCACCTGTTCAAACACCATTTGCATGGGCTTGGACATGCCCACCACCTGATCAATCTGGTGCAGCGGCTTGAGCTCCTTGCCCATGCGCCGCACCTCGTCTTGCAGCGAATCGTGCGCAGCGCTGACACTGCGGCGCAGCAGCAGGGCCTGCCCCATCAGGGTGGCCACCATCTTGAGCAGACGCAAGTCGGTCGAGAAGCTGCGTGCCTCGTCCTGGTTCAAACAGTCGATGGCAAGCACCCCCAAGGTGCGCCGGTCTGCACTGATGGGGGTCACCAGCATCGCAATGGGGATGTCGGGGGTCTGGTCAGCGCCGCCGGTGCGGTTCAAAAACAGCGGCTCGGTGCGCACATTGGGCACCGCCACCTGGATGCCGTTGGCGTACACCCGCCCCACAATGCCCTCCCCCGAGTGAAAGTGCAGGCGCTGCTGCTCGTCTCGGGTCAGGCCAACAGCACACAAGCCATTGAGCCCGCCTTCTGTCTCGCCCAGCACCACAAAGGCGCGCCGCCAGTCATACGCGTGCATCAAATAATTGAGTGCCTCGCGAAAAGTTTTGGCGACATCCAAGGACATCGCCAGCGTTTTGCTCACTTCGTAAATCGCATTGAGCTCGCGCTGCGATGCGTTTGCCTGTGTATTCAACATATGGAACTCCGTGTAACTCTATGCGGCACCCATACAACCACCCTGCCGTCCTCCGAAGCAATAAACGCACCAGCAAAAGGGTTTTTGCAAACGATGTCGATCCGCGTCAAAAACGTTCACGACAAACATGACAAGGTGCACCAAGGCTGGCTGGCTACAACTGACAAAAGTGACAAATGGGGCCGCAAAAACCAGGCAACAGACGCCTATTTGGCGTGGCACCGAAATTGCGGACAGGGGCTGTCACCCCTTTTTTGGAGCAAGCCATGTCAGACCATCACCACGCCAAGGCGCCCACCAGGCCCGCCCAGCCGGTGTACTTGGACTACGCGGCCACCACACCGGTGGACCGGCGCGTGGCGGCCAAGATGGTGCCGTACCTGACCGAAATTTACGGCAACCCGGCCAGCCGTTCCCACGCCTATGGCTGGGCGGCTGACGAGGCGGTGGAACTGGCGCGTGAGCAGGTCTGCGCCCTGATCAATGCCGACCCGCGCGAGATCGCCTGGACCTCCGGCGCCACCGAGTCGAACAACCTGGCCATCAAAGGCGCGGCGCATTTCTACCAGAGCAAAGGCAAACATTTGGTCACCGTGGCCACCGAACACAAAGCGGTGCTCGACAGCATGCGCGAGCTGGAGCGCGAAGGTTTTGAAGTGACGGTGCTGCCGGTGCTGCCCAGCGGCTTGCTCGACCATGCGGTGTTTGCGGCAGCGCTGCGCCCCGACACCGTATTGGCCTCGGTGATGATGGTCAACAACGAAACCGGTGTGATCCAGGATGTGGCGGCACTGGGTACCATCTGCCGTGCCAAAGGCGTGTTATTCCATGTGGATGCGGCGCAGGCGGCAGGCAAGGTGGCGATTGATCTGGCACAACTGCCGATTGACCTGATGTCGCTCTCTGCCCACAAGATGTACGGCCCCAAGGGCATTGGCGCGCTGTATGTGCGGCGCAAGCCGCGTGTGCGTATTGAGGCCCAAATGCACGGCGGTGGCCACGAGCGCGGCATGCGCTCGGGCACCCTGCCCACCCACCAGATTGTGGGCATGGGCGAGGCCTTCTGGCTGGCGCGTGAGTCCATGGCGGCGGACAACGCCCGCATCAAAACCCTGCGCGACCGGCTGTGGGCGGGCTGCCAAAAACTCGATGCGGTGGTGCTCAATGGTGACGAGACGCACCGCGCGGTGCAGTACCTCAATGTCAGCTTCAACTATGTGGAAGGTGAATCCCTGCTGATGGGCATCAAAGGGGTGGCGGTGTCGTCCGGCTCGGCCTGCACCTCGGCCAGTCTGGAGCCCAGTTATGTGCTGCGTGCCATGGGCCGCAGCGACGAGTTGGCGCACAGCTCGGTGCGCTTTTCGATTGGCCGTTTCACCACCGAGCAAGACATCGACTACGCCATCGACCAGGTGACCCAGGTGGTGACCCGGCTGCGTGCCATGAGCCCGCTGTGGGACATGGTGCAAGCGGGTGTTGATCTGAACTCTATTCAATGGTCAGCGCATTAATGAACACCCCCCTCAACTGACACACGGAGAACACACATGGCCTACAGCGACAAGGTGGTGGACCACTACGAGAACCCGCGCAACGTGGGCTCGTTTGAAGCGGACGACGAGAACGTGGGCACCGGCATGGTGGGTGCGCCCGCCTGCGGCGATGTGATGCGCCTGCAGATCCGCGTCAACGCGCAGGGCGTGATCGAAGACGCCAAGTTCAAAACCTACGGCTGCGGCTCGGCGATTGCCTCAAGTTCGCTGGTGACCGAATGGGTGCGTGGCCGCACGCTGGACGAGGCGCTGGCCATCAAAAACGCCGACATTTCCGAAGAACTGGCGCTGCCGCCGGTCAAGATCCACTGTTCGATCCTGGCCGAAGACGCGATCAAGGCGGCGGTGGCGGACTTCCGCTCACGCCACCCAGCGGGGGCAGCCACCCTGGTGTCGGAACAAGTTGCTTGCGAGTCCAGCACCCGCTGAAAACCTTGCCCACTTTTACTTTTGTAGCAAAGGAATCACCATGGAAGCGGCCTTACTCACTGAAAGCACCTTGTCTTCGGGCGACATGCCCAGCCTGCTCGAATTCACGCCCGCAGCAGCGGCCAAGGTGGCGGAGTTGGTTCTGGAAGAGGGCAACCCGAACCTCAAGCTGCGCCTGTACGTCACCGGCGGCGGCTGCTCCGGGTTCACCTACGGCTTTGCGTTTGACGACGCGATTGCCGAGGACGACACCCAAACCGTCACCGAAGGTGTGTCGCTGGTGGTGGACGCGATGAGCCTGCAATACGTGGTGGGGGCGCGGGTCGACTTTGAGGAGGGGCTGGAAGGCTCGCGTTTTGTCATCCACAACCCAAACGCCCAGACCACCTGCGGTTGTGGCAGTTCGTTTTCGGTCTGAGAGGTTGGCCATGAGTGTGTCTTTAACCCCCGCAGCAGCCCGCCATGTTGAAAAGTCCCTGGCCAAACGCGGCAGTGGCATTGGCTTGCGGCTCGCCGTCAAAACCAGCGGCTGCAACGGCTTTGCCTACGGGCTGGAGTTTGTCGACGCCACCAACCCTGATGACGCCTGTTTTGAGCACCATGGCGTCAAAGTGATCGTTGACCCGCGCAGCCTGAGCATGCTCGACGGCACCGAACTCGATTTTGTGCGCGAAGGCCTCAACGAAGGCTTCAAGTTCAACAACCCCAACGCCAAAGCCAACTGCGGTTGTGGCGAGAGTTTCACGGTATGAGGCTCCCCCCCGTTGCTTGCTCACTGCGTGTAGCCGCCTGAGAAATATTTATGGCCTTGTTGCAAATTGCCGAACCCGGTCAAAGCGCCGCACCACACCAGCATCGACTGGCGGCGGGGATTGACCTGGGCACCACCAACTCGCTGATTGCCACGGTGCAAAGTGCCCAGGCGCGGGCGCTGCCTGATGAAGACGGTGCGTTGTTGTTGCCATCGGTGGTGCGTTACCTGCCGGGTAATGGCATTGTGGTGGGGCGCGAGGCACAGGACGCCCAAGCAGACGATCCCGAGAACACGATTGTGTCGGTCAAGCGTTTTATGGGCCGCAGCTTGGCGGACGTGACCCAAGCCGCTGGCCTGCCCTACCGTTTTACCGATGGCCCAGGCATGGTGGGCATCCATACCGTGAGTGGTGAACGCTCGCCGGTGCAGGTGTCGGCCGAGATTTTGACGGCCTTGCGCGAACGCGCCGAGGTGTCACTCGGCGGGCCACTGGCCGGGGTGGTGATCACCGTGCCGGCTTACTTTGACGATGCACAACGCCAGGGCACCAAGGACGCGGCCAAGCTGGCGGGCCTGAACGTGTTGCGTCTGCTCAACGAACCCACCGCAGCGGCCATTGCTTACGGGCTGGACAAAGCGGCCGAGGGCACCTTTGCGGTGTACGACCTGGGTGGCGGCACCTTCGACATCTCTATCCTGCACCTGAGCAAAGGCGTGTTTGAGGTGCTGGCCACCGGCGGTGATTCGGCGCTGGGGGGTGACGACTTTGACCACGCGATTGCCGAGTGGTTTTGCACCCAGCATGGCATCGCTGGCTTGGCCGCCTTGCCACCCGGCGCCCAGCGTGGCCTGCTGGCGGCATCGCGTCAAGCCAAAGAGGCGCTGTCTCAACACGAGTCAGCGGTTTTGACGCTGACAGGTGCCGACGGCAGCACGCAACAGGCGATCCTGTCACGCGGCCAATTTGCCGAACTGGGCGCACCATTGATCAACCGCACCATGGTCGCCACCCGGCGCGCCTTGCGCGACGCCAAACTGGGCATCGACAACATCGACGGCGTGGTGCTGGTAGGTGGCTCCACGCGCATGCTGCTGGCGCGTGCGGCGGTGAGTGACTTTTTCCAACGCGAACCGTTGATCGACATCGACCCCGATCAGGTGGTGGCGATTGGCGCGGCGCTGCAAGCGAACGTGCTGGTGGGCAACGGCAGTGGCGACGACTGGCTGCTGCTGGATGTGTGCCCGCTCTCCCTGGGGCTGGAGACCATGGGCGGCTTGGTGGAGAAGATCATCCCACGCAACTCCACCCTGCCAGTGGCGCGCGCCCAAGAATTCACCACCTTCAAAGACGGCCAGACCGCCATGTCATTACATGTGGTGCAAGGTGAGCGCGAATCGGTGGCGCACTGCCGCTCGCTCGCGCGCTTTGAGCTGCGTGGCATTCCGCCAGCGGTGGCTGGCTCGGTGCACATCCGCGTGACCTTCCAGATTGATGCCGACGGCCTGCTGTCGGTGACGGCGCGTGAACGTATCAGTGGCATCGAGGCGCACATCGAGGTCAAACCGACCTATGGCTTGGCCGACACGCAGATTTCGGCCATGCTGCAGGACGCCATTGGTTCGACCCAGGAAGACATGCAACTGCGCGCGCTGCGCGAGGCGCAGGTGGATGCCCGGCGCTTGCTGGACGCCACCGAAGCCGCGCTGCACGCCGATGCCGTACTGCTCTCAGCTCAAGACGTTCAGGCGATTCGCCAAGCCATGTACCGCTTGGCTGACATGCTGGAAACCGAAGCGCCCCTGGCCGACCTGCGTCGCGCCAGCGCCGCGCTGAGCGCGGCAACCGATGAATTTGCCGCCCGGCGCATGAACGCCTCCATCAGCCAGGCGCTGGCCGGGCAAACCATGGACAGCTTGGCCTGAGTCACGGCTGCCGCCAGCCACAAAAACACGCGCCCATGCCCAGAGTCCGCCTGCTGCCCCACCCCGAACTCTGCCCGCAGGGGCTGGACATCGAGATCAAACCCGGCAAATCCCTGTGCGAAGGCCTGCTCAAAGCCGGTGTGCAGATTGAACACGCCTGCGAGATGGTGGCCGCCTGCGCCACCTGCCATGTGTATGTGCGCGAAGGCGGCGCCTCGCTGGCCGAGGCCGATGACAACGAAAACGACCAACTCGACAACGCCTGGGGCCTGGAGGCGCAATCGCGCCTGGCCTGTTGTATCAAGCTGGCTGGGGACGACATCACGGTAGAACTGCCCAGACACACGCGCAACCATGCGCGGGAGCATTAAGACCGCAGGCCAACCACTTTCGGCAACAAATATGCCTCTAGCCTTTATATCTATTGGTCTTATAGCTATATAAACCGCAGCAACCTAAAGCGCCGCGAACTACTCGGCGCCACTCACCACCGACAGCGCCTTGTTGGTGATCACCTGACGCAGCAAAAAGCTGGAATGCACGCCGGTCACGCCCTCGATGCGGGTGATCTTGTTGAGCAACAGTGCCTGGTAGTGTTCCATGTCGCGCACCACCACTTTGAGCTGGTAGTCCGCCGACTGGCCGGTGATCAGCAAACACTCCTGCACCTCGGGCAAGAGGCTCACCATGGTTTCAAAGTTCACAAACCGCTCGGGCGTGTGGCGGTCCATCGAGATGTGAATCAGCGCGGTCAGCGACAAACCCAGCTTCTTGGCATCCAGCTGGGCGTGGTAGCCGGTGATCAGCCCCGACTCTTCCAGCGCCCGCACCCGGCGCAGACACGGTGACGGCGACAGGCCAATGCGGTCGGCCAGGTCTTGGTTGTTGATGCGGCCATCTGCTTGCAAGATGTCAAGGATTTGCTGGTCGTAACGATCTAGTTTCATGATTCTGCCAATTTATTAGTCAATACAAGCATGGTATGCCACTTTTCACAATATTCAAAGCAACAACGCAATCTTCTGTCCTGCCCTGCGGCCTACACTGAAGGCATCTGCTATCCACAGCACCCAGCAAGCTGGTCACGAGCCAGTGTTGCGCAGTTGGGCCTCACAAGGGACCTATTTGCGAGTCACATCCCCCAGGCAAACCACTGCCTGCGGGGCACGGCCTTTGAACCACAAGGATGGCTTTGGCAACACGCGCAAAGCTCCAACCCATCGCCATCTAGCCCCCGCCCACACTACACCATCAGCTATAAAAAATATAGTGAATGGTTGTCGCTGCCAGGCATGTCGGTTTTAGATGAGACGACCTGCCCCGACGACGATGGCCTGATAGCGGGCATATGGGCACCGCTACATGAGTCACTACTGCTTGTTGATGGAAAAGTCTATGACGACCATCAAGTATTCGCCAGGTATGTTCCTCGGTGAAAGAGGGGCTCGACCATAATCGCGCCCCATGCCCACCCTTCAATCCCTGCGCGAAGCACGCTCCATCGTCCATGGGATATTGGTGTGGTTTGCGTTGTCCATCGGGGTGGCGGTGGCGGCCCCCGTCGTCAACCCGCAGGCGCTGACGCTGATCTGCAGCGCGGCGGGCAGCGTCAAGTTTGTGGCCCAAGCAAGCGGCGACGACCCGGACGGCAAACCTACCGGCATGCAGGGCCACACGCTGGACTGCGTCATGTGCCTGCCCCTCGGCGCACCGCCGTTGTCATCATGGGTCCCGGCAACCGGACCGGCCGCGCGCAGTCCGCAACCGGCATCACCGCCGGAACATGTTCCGGCCCGCTTCGCCAACGCCGCTTCCGCTCGCGGTCCACCTGCGACGTTCTGAGTGCCACTGACAGCGCGGGGCGCTGTTCGTCTGGCCACGTCCGTCTTTCCCCTTCGTTAGTTTCACAAAACTGCTTCGGTGCGTCTGTAGGTGGCGTACCGAGCGAATATTTTGAGTTCGTTATGAATCGATTTGCTATGCAATTAATAGCCGCTTGCGCGTGTTCTCTTGGTGCCAGCGCCGCTTTTTCTCATGTCACGTTTGAAGACAAGGCTGCTGCTGCGGGGGCCGGTTACCGCGGCGTGCTGCGCGTGGGTCATGGTTGTGCGGGCACGTCCACCACGTCGATCACCGTCACCATCCCCGCCGGGTTCAACGGCGCGCAGCCCTTGGTGAAATCCGGTTGGCGTGTGAGCACCAAGGTAGGCAAGTTGGACCAGCCCTACGACATGCACGGCACCCAATACACCGAAGGCGTGCAGGAAATCACCTGGACGGCCAAGGACGCCGAGAACGCTTTGCCTGACGCGTTTGCAGATGAGTTCGTCTTCCGTGGTACCACGCCCAAAAAGCCCGGCACGTTGTGGTTCAAGGTTGTTCAGGCCTGCGAGAAAGGCAGCAACGCCTGGGTCGAGGTTCCCAGTGCGGGCCAAGATGCCCATAGCCTGAAATTTCCTGCGGCAAGCCTCGAAGTGCTGGATGTGCAGGCCGTCGGCGGTCACGCCCATTGATTTTGAAGAGGGGCTTTTCATGACTTTTCCCCGTTGGACTTTGTCAGCCGCATTGGCTGGCGGACTCTCCGTGATGGCTGCAGGTCACGATGAGCACAAACACTGAGTGCGTCATACACAGCCCTTGACAACTTAAGCATGCGCTCCCCCAGCCTCGCCCGCCACCAGTCCATCCATCGCCCGTGGGCGATGTGGCTGGTGCGCGTTGTACCCGCGAGTCGCCCCGTGTTCCCACTTTTTTGGATGTTTTCCCTATGTCGCCTTCAACACCTGCGCCCTTGCGCGCGCCTTCATCATCCCGCTTTTATGCTGCCGCCTGGCGTTGGCACTTCTATGCAGGTTTGTTTGTGGTTCCTTTCCTCACCGTCCTGGCCGTGACCGGTCTGGTGATGGTGTATTTCACCGGCTTCCAGAGTCGGCTCGGTAACCTCGTGTATGTGCAGCCGCAAAACACGACGCAGACGGTGACAGCCCAGGCCAAAGCGGTCTTTGCGCAGTTTCCGCAGGCCAAGCTGCAGGAGTACATCGCGCCCAAGTCCCCGGAGCTCGCCGCCTGGTTCATCCTGGCACAGGGCGATAGGACGGAAGTGGTTGCGGTGGACCCTTACACGGCCACGGTGATCACGTCCGTGGACAAAAACAGCACGGGCTTTGCCTGGGCACGCAAGATTCACCGCAATCTGTTGCTCGGGGATACCGGTCGACGCATCATGGAGGTGGCTGCCGGCCTGGGCATCGTGATGATCGTCACCGGCTTGTACCTGTTCTGGCCCCGCAACGGCAGCGGCTGGGCACAAGCGCTCTTGCCCGAATGGCGGGCAACCGGCCGCCGGTGGTGGAAGTCTTTGCACACCAGCCTGGGCTTCTGGCTTAGCCTCGTGTTGTTCTCTTTCTTGCTGACCGGCATGTCATGGACCGAGGTGTGGGGCGGCAAGTTTGTGCAGCCCTGGGGCACCTTCCCCGCTGCCAAGTGGGATGCGGTTCCCACCTCCGATCTGACACACGCCAGCCTGAATACAGCTGGCATTCGCGATGTGCCCTGGGGCCTGGAACAGACGCCTTTGCCGCAGTCCGGCTCGGACACCGGCGTGCCAGGCGTGGCAGCCGGTGAACCGGTCAACCTCGACGGTGTGGCGGCTTTGGCCCATCGTTTGGGCTTTGCAGGGCAGTTCCATATCAATGTGCCGCAGGATGAAAAAGGCGTGTACACCCTCTCTGCCGACACCATGAGTGGCGACCTGACCAACCCCTTCAAGGACCGCACGGTGCATGTGGACCGCTACACCGGTCGTGTGCTGGCGCAAGCGGCCTTTGCCGACTATTCCGTGGTGGCCAAAGGCATGGCGATTGGCATTGCGCTGCACCAAGGGGATATCGGCCTGTGGAGCGCATGGACCAACGTGCTGTTGTGTCTGGCCGTTGTGTTGCTGTGCGTGAGCGGCATCGTGATGTGGTGGGTGCGCCGTCCGAAGGGTAGCGGCCGCTTGGTGGCGCCTGGCGTGCCAGCCCAGGCACCTTTGTGGAAAGGCGGTGCGCTCGTGATGGTAATCACCGGACTGGCCTTCCCGCTGGCGGGTGGCGTGCTGCTCGTTGTGGTGCTGTTGGACTGGCTGCTGATTTCGCGCGTGCCAGCCCTGAAAAATGCCTTGTCCTGAAGAACGGCTCATCGCTATCGCGGCAATCACCTGTGCACGATAGCGCTCCGCACCGGAGCTCGGCTCCGGCACCCCATGTTTTGGGAGCAATCGACCCAAAGCGGACATCCGATCCGTTACAAATGACGCGCGTCTACAGAGGTCGTTTGTTCCGGCTACATGACCCGAGCCGAGGAACTGCAATTTGGCTGCATTGACCGCCCTGATTAAGAGCAATTCATACGTGTCAGCTAATCCATTAGCCCTGCGTGAGTGCCACAGCATCCGCACCCGCAGGTATGCGAATCGGAGCAGCCAAGTCTGTAACCGCTAACCAAACAGCCTCGGCAACATCCTTCGCATAGGTCACTGGTGTAGCGGCGTCGCGCATGGCCGTGAATACGGCTTGCGTGAAATCGGCATAGGCCTCGTGGGTACTGCCAGCCATTCGCGGCCGTGCGTTGTCACCAAAGCTGGTGCTCGGTGCACGTCCCGGTAAAACCAGCTTGGCACGCACATTGAAAGTCGCCAGCTCCAGCGCTAGAGATTCGGTGAACGCATTGACCGCGGCCTTGCTGCTGGTATAGACAGACAACAGCGGCAGCGACTTTAGCGTTACGCTCGATGTAACGTTCACCACCACGCCCGAGCGCTTTTGTCGGAACTGTGGCAGCACGGCTTGGGTCATCGCCATAGTGCCAAACGTGTTGGTCTCGAAGACCTCTCTGATACTGGACGGCGATACACCTTCGAACGGGGTCAGCAGGCCCACACCGGCATTGTTGACCAGAGCATCAATCGGTCCAGCCTCTTCGACGCAACGGCGGATGCTGTCTGCATTGGTCACGTCCAATGCCAGCACGCGCAGGCGCTCAGAAGTCGGCAATAGGTCCTCGCGCGGTGTGCGCATGGTGGCGACCACGTGCCAGCCTTTGTCAAGAAAGAATTGAGCGGTCTCAAGGCCAAAGCCCGATGAACAACCGGTAATGAGAACAGTGGAAATGGCAGACATAAACAGCTCCTTGGGTTTGCAAGCTGTGGACGATACCTGCCTAAATCAGGACTTACTATGTTTTAATGTCCAATTAATTGTTTTAATAGTCCAATATGGTCGATCCACTCGCGGAAATCGTTTCGTTACTAAAGCCAGGCGCGCCTTTTTCCAAGATGGTAGAAGCGTCGTCACCGTGGGCCGTGCGACGCACGGAAATGGGCCGCCCGTTTTACTTCGCAGTGCTGGAAGGTAGCTGCCATTTGACAATAGACGGACCGGCACAAAGCGACACCATCACCCTGAATGCGGGCGACTTCGCGCTCATTCCTGCGGCTCGCTGTTTTGCAACCTCCAGCCTAGACCGGTTGCCACCTCGCGCGGGCGAAGTCGTCACCACACCAATTGCAGCCATGGAAGGTGGTGCACGCGTGGGTGACCCACAGGGCGTCGTCGACGTGCGCATGCTGGTTGGCAATTGTGTGATGGGTTCGCCAGACGCAGCATTGCTACTGCCACTGCTACCGCAGTGGGTGCATGTACGCGGCGAACCCCGATTGTCCACACTCGTCCAACTTCTGGGTGACGAAACCCGCACCGACAGACCCGCGCGCGACATCGTGATGGAGCGCCTGCTCGAAGTGCTTTTGATAGAGGCCCTGCGTTCCAGCGCCAGCACAGCGGCATCACCAGGATTGGTACGGGGTTTGTCTGATCCCAAACTAACGCTGGCACTGCGCCTTATGCATGAGCAACCTGCAACCCCATGGAGCGTTGCGCAACTAGCACGTGAAGCCGCCATGTCACGGTCCGCCTTCTTCGACCGTTTCAGCCGAGCTGTCGGCCTCACGCCCATGGACTATCTGCAAGCGTGGCGCATGGCCATTGCCAAGCAACTGCTGAGACAACGGGAGGTCGCTATCGCCGACATCGCAGAGCGCGTTAGCTACAGCTCTGTCAGCGCCTTCAGCGTTGCATTCACACGCCATGTGGGCATCCCTCCCGGACGCTATGCCAAGGGTGAAATGGCAGAGGAGCAGGACTGACTAACGCACAGTGGCAAAGCTCAAACACTGCGCATACACGGAGTTGAACTGAACCACCAGACAACGGACTATCCTGAGTACCCGCTTCCAGCCTGTAGCTGAAATTTTTACGCAGTTGACGGCAACTGGTGGAAGCGTCAAATTCTAGGCTCCGAAGCAGTCACCAGTCGATGGCAGCACTTGGCCCTCAGCGGCTGTCGACCCAACGCAGAGTTCGACAACGCCTAACCGCCCACCGGTAAGCGGTCACAGGATCGGCGACGCCACGAATGCTTTCAGAGCCTTACGCCGAACCAGCCTCAGGATTGGCGGGTGATTTCAACGCTCGCAGCGCGGTCGATCTGCGGCGCTAGAGTAGTGAGGAATCCATCCATCGTCTGCTCGCGCAGATCGACAGATTTCGCTCCGCCGCCCGCCACCACGGTGACGTCCTCGATGCCGATAGCGCCGAGAATGAGCCGAAGATACTGCGTCGCGATGTCGCGATCCCGGATAGGCGATCCCTCGGTATAGACGCCGCCCGAGGCTATCAGTAGAGTCGCCTTCTTGCCCTTGACAAGACCTCGGCCATCGAAACCAAGCGTCGCTCCCTTGCGGACGATGTGATCCACCCACGCCTTGAGCGAAGCCGGAATGTTGTAGTTGTAGACCGGCGTCGAGATGACAAGGTGATCGGCCGCGAGCAGTTCGGCGACCAGTTCGTCGGACAGTTGGAGCTCATCCTTCATCGCTTGCGATTGATCTGCGGCGGGCGTGAAATAAGCCTCTAACCAGGGCGCCGTTACGAACGAGAGCCCGGAGTCGACAAGATCGCGATGCACAATGTCTCCGCCTGGATTTGCTGTGCGCCATGCCTTGAGGAAGCGTTGGGTCATTTGGCGCGAGACGGACTGCTGGCCGCGAGGGCTGGTCTCAACAACGAGAAGCTGGGTCATCGGAAGTTTCTTTCTTTAGGATTAAGTAAGCGATATGCGGGTTGCCAATGGATGGGCCGCAAAAGGTTCAGCGGCCAGCGTGTTTCAAGGCAACAAGCTGAGCCGATGAAGGTAATTTAAGCTTCACCATGCTTCTGTGGAAGAGGGAAAAGTAAGATACTTTCCATCTGCTTTAGAGATGGATAATGATCGGCAACCTCACCCTTGACCAATTGCGTGTCCTCGTGACCATCGCAGACGTGGGCAGTTTCTCAGCTGCCGGCCGCGAACTCAGGCGCGCCCAGTCGGCGATCAGCCAAGCCGTTGCTAACCTTGAGGGGCTCCAAGGCGTCGAACTGTTCGACCGCCGAGGGCACCGCCCCCGCCTGACCGACGTGGGGCGCGTGCTGGTGGAGCAAGCCCGGCTAGTGCTCGCAACTGCCAATCGTTTTGAGGCCGTTGCAGCCAGTACGCGGGCGGGTGTAGAACCAGAGTTGACGATCGCGATTGATCCCCTGGTGCCGACGGCACCGTTGATTGACAGCCTACGTGCGCTTAGTGAGACTTTTCCCGATCTCCCCGTGCACTTTTCGACCGAAGGGCTGGGCGGTTCATTGCGGCGGCTTAGAAGTGGCACTGCGGCGATGGCTATCTGCTTGCTGCTGCCAGGGGTCCCTGAGGACATCGTTGCATCTCCATTGCTGCGTGTTCCCATGCGGGCGGTGGTCGCGTCTAGCCACCCGCTGGCCTCATTGGGACGTGCGACGACAGAGGCTGACCTCGCTCCATACGTCCAATTGGTCCTCTCTGATCCAGTCGACCCAGGTGGCGCAAATTACGGTGTGTCTGGCTCCCGACTTTGGAAATTTGTTGATCTTGGTCGACGGTTCGATTTTCTTTTGGCGGGATTCGGTTGGTGCCGCATGCCCGAGCAATTCGTAGAGACATCGATCGCCGCTGGAGATCTCACGGCGATTGAGATTCACGAAGATCCAACACCTCCCGAGGGCCTGACGATCTACGCGGCGCACCGACGTGACCATGCGCTTGGCGTTGCGGGTCGATGGCTGCTCAACGAGTTGCGTCGAAACCTCATCTCGTGATCAACCGGAACACCGGAAAGCGGCCCTTCGCGAACGCCTGCTCCTGGCCCTCAACTGTCATCCACAGCCCCAAAAAACCCACGACTGGCAACACCCAGGCCCCACCGTCCAATCATTGACTTTTCCCCTGTTTTTTGTTTCCGTTCGAGTTCAAAAGGCGCAATCCAGCAGGGGATGGCTTGGGGCGGCAAGATTTGAAGTCTTTTATGCCTCTAGCCCTAATGAATCAAAGGCAAGCAGCTATCAATAGAGAAGTGTTTCGACGGCATTGATGTGCGTATCACCAAGCGGGTTGTCGGGGCAGACCTGGGTTCAAACCCAACAGCCAAATTCCGTGACATCCGCAGAAAGGCCAGCTCATCCATTGGTTACAAACCCCACGAGCAACAAATAAACCAGTAATTTGCACCACAAGTGCATAATAGTGTTTTATTTTTCAATCCATGGGCAAATTCAATGTTGATCGAGTTCCGTACCAAGAACTTCCGTAGCCTGCGCGACGAGCAGGTGCTCAGCCTGGTTGCGTCCACCGATCAGACCTTGCTGGACACCCATGCACTGGCTACCGGGCTGAAGGCGGCACCGCATTTGCTCAAGAGCGCGGTGGTGTATGGTGCCAACGCCAGCGGCAAGTCAAACCTCATCAAGGCGCTGCAGTACATGCGTGGAGTGGTGCTGGAGTCGGCTGCTCTGCAGCCGGGCCAGACTTTTGACCGACTCCAGCCCTTTAAGCTGGATGCCACATCGGGCAGCCTGCCAACGGAGTTTGAGGTCACCTTCATCCTCGCCGGTGTGCGTTACCAATATGGGTTTGCCATGAATGCGCAACGCATCGTCAGCGAGCATCTGCTGGTCTACAAGGCCTTCAAGCCACAACGCTGGTTCGAGCGCCACTTCGATGCCGAAAGCGGCAAGGATGTGTATGAGTTCGGCCCCAGCCTGAAGGGTGCCAAGAACCTGTGGGAGGGTGCCACCCGACCCAATGCCTTGTTCCTGTCGGTGGCTGCGCAGCTCAACAGCGAGGCCTTGCGCCCGGTGTTTGACTGGTTCGCCAACCGGCTGGTGATCATCAATGAGCAGTCGCCCTTGTCGCCGCAGTTTTCGGTGCAATTGCTCAAGCAGGAAGCGCAGCGCAAGGCTATTTGTGAGTTTCTGCGTGCCGCCGACACCAGCATTGCCGATATTGAAGTGGCAACCAAACAGGCCATGGTGCATAGCATCAAGTTCGACCTCGCCACCGGCAAACGTGAGGAGGCAGCTGGCGAGCAGGCGGTGGACGAAGTGAAGTTTCACCACATCACCGAGCACGGCAAAGCGGTGTTCGACCTGATGGACGAATCCAGCGGTACCCGCAACCTGTTGTTCCTGACCGGGCCTATTCTGGACATCCTCAGCAAAGGGCTGACGTTGGTGGTGGATGAACTCGACACCAGCCTGCACACGCTGCTGGTGCAGTCTCTGGTGCGCTTGTTCCACAACCCCGAAGCCAACACCGGCGGCGCGCAGCTGATCTTTACCACGCACGACACCTCGCTGCTCGATGCTTACGGCCTGTTTCGCCGCGATCAGGTTTGGTTTGTGGAAAAGCGCCCGGATCAAAGCTCATCGCTGTATCCCTTGCTCGATTTCAGCCCGCGCAAGAATGAAGCGCTGGAGCGCGGTTACCTGCAAGGGCGTTACGGGGCACTACCCTTGCTGCGCAATCAGGCTCTGGGAGCGACGCACTGATGGGGCGCGACAACCAGGCCAAAGACCGCCAGTTGCGTCGCAAGACGGTCAAAGAGGCACGGCGTGCCAGTTACGCCCGCATCCTGATCGTGACCGAGGGCAGCAAAACCGAGCCGCTGTATCTGGAAGAAATTCGCACCACGCATCAGCTGCATTCCGCCAACGTCGCCGTGCAGCCGGGGCAACTGGGCACCGCACCGATCCAGGTGGTGCGTTACGCCCAGCAACTGTTTGAAGAGGGCGATTTGGTCAAGGGCATTCGCCCCAAGAGCTTCGATCAGGTCTATGCGGTGTTTGACCGTGACGACCACGACAGCTATTTCGATGCACTGAATCTGGCGAAGTCGCTCAACGGCAAACTGCGCAACGACGACAGGCAGGTGGTCAGCTTCAAAGCCATCGCCTCCATCCCCAGCTTCGAGTTGTGGTTGCTGCTGCACTACGAGGAGATTCAGGCACCGATTCACCGCGACGAGGTGATGGCGCGTTTGAAGCAGCACATTCCCGGCTACGGAAAAGGCGCAGGCGGTGCATTTGCGACCACCCGCAACCGGCTGGGAACTGCGACGCAACGGGCGCAGTCACTGGCAGCGAAGTTCAATGCCTACACCGACCCCGAACCCTTCACCGCCCTGCACGAATTGGTCACGCTGCTGACCACGCTACGCGCCTGAGACAGGGCATCCAATATGGCCGAGTAGGTGCATCACAACAACCCAGTCACGATCTGCCCGAGCCGCCTGAGCGCCTGCTCCACCTCCCTGTCCACCGGCCAGCCGCAGCTGATGCGCAGAAAGGCGTCAAAGCGTAATGAGTTGGAGAACATCAGGCCGGGGCTGACCAGAATCTGTTCTTTCAAGGCGGCATCAAACACCCGTTTGCTCGACAGCTGCTGCGGCAGCTCCACCCACAGCGACAAACCGCCCTCGGGCACGGTCAGGCGGGTGCCGGGCGGGAAATGGCTGGCGATGGTTTCCGCCGTGTGTTGCCGCTGCACCTGCAAGGTGGCGCGCAAGCGGTGCAAATGGCGGTCATAAGCGGGTGAGGCGATGAAGTCTGCCGCCGCCAGTTGTGACAGCTCCTCGTTGCTACGGGTTTGGGTGAACTTGAGCATTTCAACCCTGGCTTGCCAGCGCCCGGCAGCCATCCAGCCCAGCCGCATGCCGGGCGCAAGGATTTTGTGCAGCGAGGCGCAGTAAATCACGTTGCCGGTGGTGTCCCACGACTTCATGGCCCGCAGCGGCGCATCACCGCGTTTGCTTTCATTGACCAGCTCGCTGTAGGTGTCGTCTTCAATCAGCGTGATGGCGCTGGTCTGGCACAGCTGCACCAGACGCTGCTTGTGGGCGTCGGGCATGATGCTGCCCAGCGGGTTTTGCAGGTGCGGCACCACCACCACGGCCTTGATGCTGTCGTCCGTCTGGATGGCCAGTTCCAGCGCATCGATTGACATGCCGGTGTGCGGGCTGGTGGGAATCTCCAGCGCGCGCAGGCCCAAGGCCTCCAGCACCTGCAGCAGGCCGTAAAAAGACGGCGACTCGACGGCAATGGTGTCGCCCGCTTTCGCCACCGCGCGCAAGGCCAGGTTCAGGGCTTCCATGCAACCGGCGGTAATTTGCACTTCATCGGGCGACAGCGTCATGCCCAGCGCCATGGCGCGTTTGGCCAGCACGGCGCGGAACTCGGCATTGCCTCTGGGGGAGGTGGCGGACACCAGAATGTCTGGCTTCTTGCGCAACACCCGCATGGCGGCCTGCTTAAGGGCTTCACCGGGGTACAGCGCGGGCGCGCAGCGGGCCACCGCCAGATTGGTTTTGACCATGTGCAGCCGACCGCGTGACACAAAGTCTGACACCCGGGCGTGGATGCCGACGTACTGCGCCGGGTCGGGCGCGCGGTCCATCCGGGGTTCCGTCACCGCCGCAAGTGTGCTGCGCAGTGGTCGGCGCACAAAGTAACCCGAACGGGGGCGCGCTTCCAGCCAACCCTCACTCTCCAGATGGCGGCTGAGCTGCATGGCGGTCGACAAGCTGATGTCGTGCTGGCGCATCAGGGCGCGCAACGACGGCATGCGGTCACCCGGCACCAGAGAGCCCGCATGGATGGCGCTGCGGTAGTGTGAGGCCAGCCGCTGGTAGAGCGGCGGCAAAGGGGCTTGGGTTGCCAGATGTGGTGTGTCCATGCGCCATGATCCTTGATGCGGCCTGCAGAAAACAGATGCAGATAAGCTGAAAACGTACCGTAACAGATGCCCAATTTGCGCGCTGTCTTGGTCCAGATACAGCCCGTCTGTGGCTGTTGCCTTTGGCCCCTGCCCACTACGATTTCCAGACCAGAACGTCGGCCCCTCGACGACCAACCACCACGGCACACCAAGGACTGGGCATGCAGCAAACCGATACACAGAAGGCTCTTTCACGCGGGCAGTCTTATGCCGCCCACTTCAAGCGGGGCGCTGTCATCACGGTAGCCTCAGGCTCGGTGCGGGTCATCAGCCGGGTGTGGCTGGACCACACGTCGCTGACGACACAAACACCTGTTCTGCGTGGCGGCTTGTTTTGTGTGCCCTGCGCCGGTTGGCTGGAGATCAGCGCTGACAGCGATGCGCTGGTTGGCCTGGGGCAACAACCGGGTGGCCTGAAGTTGGTCAAGCGTCTGTGCTGGGCTGCGGCCAGGACTCATGCGCGTTTTCGGCCTCTAGCCCTTGTTTTATCTCAGCAAGGTGCTACTACCTAGATAGCAGTCAGTCTGACAAAGTGCGATTCAAAGTCATGTGTGCAGATAGAAAACATCGACGCACGACGCGGCAACTGAGTCAGAAGAAGTCCGAGCGACAAGGGCAAGCGATTCATCTGTTTTGATAGCAGCCAACGCTTACCTGACAGGGTCTTTCGGTTGTTTTTCTATCACGTCAGTCATGACCAGCACTGGTGAGGCAGGGTGATTGGGTCAGGCGACCGGGCTTTGGGGCCAAAGGCGCGCGTCTCAGGGATTGGCGGACTGATCGGCACCGCTCGCGCGTGATTTGGTCCCAAAACCGCATGCGCCTGGCCCGGTCGCCCTGGCGTACATCGAGGAGGTTTTCTAACGGCACACTCACTCTGACATCGCCGCATGGCCCGTGCGCTGTTTCTAGAGCCCGTTGATTTGGAATCACAATTCCATGTTCACTTTGACACGCGTGTCCACTGGGTCTGTCTCCATGACGGGCTGCCGGTCGAGACGGATGTGATTTGATTCAACACGTTTTCCACATCTCAACATGAAAAATATTTGCGTTTATTGCGGCTCCAACCCTGGTCGACTGGATGCCTATGCAGACGGTGCGCGCTCGCTGGCCAAGGCTTTGGTCGAGCGCGACCTGGGTCTGGTTTATGGCGGCGCCAGCGTGGGCATCATGGGGCTGATCGCCAACTCGGTGCTGGCACTTGGCGGGCGCGCCGTGGGTGTGATTCCCGAAGCCCTCAAACGCAAGGAGATCGAACACACCGGGCTGACCGAGTTACACGTCACCAAATCCATGCACGAGCGCAAAACCCTGATGGCCGAGCTGTCAGACGGCTTCATTGCGCTGCCGGGTGGCATTGGCACGCTGGAAGAAATCTTCGAGGTCTGGACCTGGGCGCAGCTTGGCTTTCATGCCAAACCCTGTGGCCTGCTCAATGTGGCGGGTTATTACGACGGGCTGACGACGTTCCTGGACCACACGGTGGCCGAGCAGTTTGTCCGGCCAGCACACCGCAGCACCTTGATGGTTGAGCCCACGCCCGACGCGCTGCTGGACCGCTTTGCCAGCTACCAGGCGCCCTCCGTCCAGAAGTGGGTGGAGAAGAGTCAGACCTAGTCGCGCCTGTCAGGTTGCCACTCAGATTTATGAATGAAATAGCCCTCTAGCCCTTATCTTAAAAGGGTCATACGCTATTTAATAAGTAGCAACTCTGTCTCTGCCACTTACAGTGGTCAGTGCATGTTGCCGAGCAGCCACACCCTGTTCGAAACACCACAATTCCGACAAGCATCGTCGGCAAGCTGGCCTGAAAACCTCACCAAGAACCGACAAACTGGCCCTCAAACCGGGCTAAACAGCACAACAAGGGCTCAAAAGCAGATGGCATAACCCTTGCAAAGAGGTAGGCAAAGGACGCCACACCATGCCTCTGAACCCCATCATCAACGACACCACCCTGCGCGACGGCGAACAGACCGCCGGTGTGGCGTTCACGGTGGCAGAAAAGTGCGCGATTGCCACCGCATTGTCGGCGGCGGGCGTGCCCGAGATGGAGGTCGGCATCCCGGCCATGGGGGAGGAGGAGATTGCCTGCATCAACGCCATCGCCGCTCTGAAGCTGCCCGCCAAATTGATGGTCTGGGGCCGTCTGACTGAAACCGACTTGGCCAGTGCCCTGCGCTGTGATGCGGAGATCATCCACCTGTCGATTCCGGTGTCAGACATTCACCTGCAGCACAAGCTGAACCAGTCGCGCGACTGGGCATTGGCGCAAGTGACCCGGGTGATCAGTCTGGCGGTGGCCAGCGGCCACCAGGTGACGCTGGGGGCCGAAGATGCCTCGCGCGCTGACCCGGCCTTTCTGGCCCTGGTAGCCCGGCAGGCGCAAGCCTGTGGCGCCAGCCGCATCCGTTTTGCCGACACGCTGGGGGTGCTGGACCCGTTCACCACCCATGAGGCCATCGCCCGCCTGCGCGACGCGGTCGACATCGACATCGAAATCCACGCCCACAACGACCTGGGTCTGGCCACCGCCAACACCCTGGCCGCCCTGCGCGCCGGCGCCACCCACGCCAACACCACGGTCAACGGCCTGGGTGAACGCGCTGGCAACGCCGCGCTTGAAGAGGTGGTGATGGGCGTGCGCCACCTGCACCACGCCAGCACCGGCGTGGACACCCAGGCGCTGGTGCCCATCTCGCACCTGGTGGCACGGGCTTCTGGCCGCCAGGTGGCTTTCAACAAGAGCATTGTGGGCGAGGCGGTGTTCACCCATGAGTCGGGCATCCACATCGATGGCTTGCTCAAAAACGCCGCCACCTACGAGAGTTTTGACCCGTCTGAACTGGGTCGCCAACGCCGCACCGTGCTGGGCAAACATTCGGGCTCCCAAGCCGTGCGCCAGGCCTATGTGCAAATGGGCGTGGTGCTGGACGACGACGCGCTGACCACCCGCCTGCTGGGGCGCATTCGCGACCACGCCATGCGGGTCAAGCAGGAAGCCACCCCGGACGAATTGCGCAGCTTTTTGCTGGAGTCGCTGGCGCAGCCCACCCCGCTGACTTTCGCCCGGGCCGCATAAATACACACTGCCAATCCCCACTCACTGTCAGATCGGAGGACACACCATGGAAACGTTTCTTCAGCAACTCAAAGCCCTGTCTTCGGCCGAGGACTTCTTGCAGTATTTTGGTGTGCCATTTGAGCAAAGTGTGGTCAACGTCAGCCGCCTGCACATCCTGAAACGCTTCTTCCAGTACATCCGCCAGGAGAACCTGCAGGCAGACAGCAACGAGGTGGGTCTGTACACCGCCTACCGCGAGCAGCTGGTCAAGGCCTATGGTGACTTTGTCAAGTCCACCCCGGCACAGGAAAAGGTGTTCAAAGTGTTTCAGGACGTCAATGGCCGCCAGCATGTGTCGCTGGACAGCCTCAAGTCATCGCTGCCGCGCCATGCGCTGGCTTAAAAGGAGAGTGCCATGCACATCGTTGTTTGCATCAAACAAGTCCCGGATTCGGCGCAGATTCGCGTCCACCCGGTTACCAACACCATCATGCGCCAGGGTGTACCCGCCATCGTCAACCCCTACGACCTGTTCTCGCTCGAAGAAGCGTTGCGCCTGAAAGACAAGTTTGGCGGCAAGGTCACCATGCTGTGCATGGGGCCGCCGCAAGCCGAAGAAGCACTGCGCAAGTGCATCAGCTTTGGCGCCGATGACGCGGTGCTGGTCACCGACCGCGCCTTCGCCGGGGCTGACACGCTGGCCACCTCTTACGCGCTGAGCGCCGGTGTGCGCCAGATCGCCAGAGAGCAATCGGTGGACATCGTCTTTACCGGTAAACAAACCATTGACGGCGACACCGCGCAGGTTGGCCCCGGCATTGCCAAACGCATGGGCTTGCAGCTGCTGACCTATGTGTCACGCATTGTGGAAGTGGATCTGGAAAAACGCAGCATCACCGTTGAGCGGCGGGCCGAAGGCGGTGTGCAGGTGCTCAAGACCGCCCTGCCCTGCCTGATCACCATGCTGGAAAACACCAACGAAATGCGTTTTGCCAACCTGCCCGCCATGATCCACGCCGCCGCTTACCCGGTGCGCAAATGGAACAAGGAGCAAGCGGGCATCGAGGATCTGGAAAAAATCGGCCTCAAAGGCTCACCCACCGTGGTGAGCAAGGTGTTCGGGCCCTCGCCACGCACAGAAAAGGTAGAGATGCTGGAGTTGGAGACATCGAACCTGCGCGACGTGTCGCTGAACCTGCTGCAAAAAATCTTCACGCGCCACCCCACGCTGGAATCTGACCTGTTGATGAAGGAAATGCAATGAGGAAGTTCCCCCCCGGTGCTTGCTCACTGCCCCGTTGTCGGCATATGCCGACGACGCTCGTAGCCGCTGGGGGCCGCAGTCGCAGACTGCGTCTCTTCAGGCTCGTCCAAACCTGCGCAGGCAGGCTTGGAGCCACGGCCTTCAGCCCCCTCAAGGGGGCGTTCCCGGCGGCCTGGCAAAGCCAGTTCCGCGGGAACCCTGGCTTGGGGCAGCAGCTCACCCGAATGTCTCGTGTTTTGGAGAACCACCATGGCGACTGAACCCGCAGCACCCGTCAAACGCCCGGCCGGGCGAGGCCGCAACACCGAGTTGCCCGAACATCTGAAAGCCTACAAAGGGGTCTGGGTCTTCATCGAGCATGACCGGGGCCATGTCAACACCGTGTCGTGGGAACTGGTGGGAGAAGCCCGCAAGCTGGCCGACACGCTGGGCTGCCAGGTCAGCGCCATCTTGCTCGGTGGGCCAGACGAGTCCTTGGAGAAGTTTGCCGCAGAGGCGTTCACCTTCGGTGCCGACAAGGCCTACATCATGAAAGACCCGGTGCTCAAGGGTTACCGCAACGAGCCGTTCACCAAAGGCATGACCGATCTGGTCAACAAATACCAGCCGGAGATCTTTCTGCTGGGCGCCACCTCGATGGGCCGCGATCTGGCTGGCTCGGTGGCCACCACCCTGCTGACCGGGCTGACCGCTGACTGCACCGAGCTGCGCATCGACCCAACCTCCAAGGCACTGGCCGCCACCCGCCCGACCTTTGGTGGCTCGCTGTACTGCACCATCATGACACTGGCCTACCGCCCGCAAATGGCAACCGTGCGGCCCCGCGTGATGCTGATGCCCGCCGCAGACCCCAGCCGCACCGGCGAGATCACCTACGACACCTTGGGCATGGTCGAGACACAGGTGGTCACCAAGCTGCTGGACTTCATTGCCGATGCCAACAGCAACAAGATCAATCTGCCGTATGCAGACGTCATCATCACCGGTGGCAAGGGCCTCAAAAGCCCCGAGAACTTCAAACTGGTGTTCGAGCTGGCGCGTGTGCTCGGTGGCGAGGTGGGCGCCACCCGCCCCTGCGTGCAGGCGGGTTGGGTCGAGGCAGACCGCCAGGTCGGGCAAACCGGCAAAACAGTGCGCCCCAAGCTCTACATCGCTGCAGGTGTCTCGGGGGCGATCCAGCACCGCGTGGGTTGTGAGGGCTCGGATGTGATCGTGGCCATCAACACCGATCCCAACGCGCCGATTTTTGAGTACGCGCACTACGGCATTGTGGGCAACGCCATGCTGGTGCTGCCCGCGCTCACCCAGGCCTTTGCCGCCCACCTGTCTTTGCGCAGCCGTCAAGTGGCCTGAAGGAGAACACGATGAAAAAACCATCCCAATTTGACGCTATCGTGGTCGGCGCCGGGCCTTCGGGCAACGCCTGCGCGTACACCCTGGCCAAGGCCGGGTTGAAGGTGCTGCAGATCGAGCGCGGCGAATACCCGGGCAGCAAGAATGTGCAGGGTGCCATCCTTTACGCCAAAGCGCTTGAAGAAATCATTCCTGATTTTCGTGAAGATGCTCCGCTGGAGCGCCACATCATCGAGCAGCGCATCTGGGTGCTGGACGACTCGTCTTTCATTGGCACCCACATCCGCAGCGAGGAATACAACAAGCCGCCCTACAACCGCTACACCATCCTGCGGGCGCAGTTTGACAAATGGTTCAGTTCCAAGGTGCGCGAAGCCGGTGCCCTGCTGATCTGCGAAACCACCGTCAACCACCTGATCATGGACGGTGACCAGGTGGTGGGCGTGAGCTGCGATCGCCTGCAAGGGGATGTGTATGCGGATGTGGTCATCCTGGCTGATGGGGTGAACTCCACGCTGGCCCGTAAAGCGGGCTTTCACCCTGAAATTCCTGCAGGCAATGTGGCACTGGCGGCCAAGGAAATTTTGTTCATGCCCGAAGACACCATCCGTCAGCGCTTCAACATCGGTGAAGAGTCCGGGGTCGTGATCGAAATGGTGGGCCGCATCACCGACGGCATGATGGGCACGGGTTTCCTCTACACCAACAAGGAATCCATCGCCATTGGCGTGGGCTGCATGCTGGGTGACTTCAAGGCCAACCCCAACCGCACCAGCCCCTATGTGCTGCTGGAACAGATGAAGCGCCACCCGGCCATCGCGCCACTGATTGAAGGTGGCGAAATGAAAGAGTACACCGCGCACCTGATCCCCGAAGGCGGCTTTCACGCCATACCCAAGGTGTTTGGCAACGGCTGGATGATCGTGGGTGACTCAGGCGGTTTTGTCAATGCGGTGCACCGTGAGGGCTCTAACCTGGCCATGGTCACCGGTCGCTTGGCGGCTGAGACCGTCATTCAAGCCAAAGAAGAGGGCAAGGGCTATCGCGCTGAATCACTCAAAGCCTATAAGAAGGCGCTGGACGCCAGCTTTGTGATGAAAGACCTGCACAAGTACCGAGACATGCCCAAGGTGCTGCACAAGAGCCCGCAGTTCTTCACCACCTACCCCGACATGCTGGCCCAAGCGGCCCGCACCATGATCACGGTGGACGGCGTGGACAAAAAGACCAAGGAACGCCAGATCTTTCAAGACTTTCGCCAATCACGCAAACTGACCGGTCTGGTGGGTGATGCGTACAAACTCTGGAAGGCCATCCGATGAATGCCATCACCGTCAACGTCGAAGAGAAACTGTTCCAGAACCGCTACAAGGTTGATGCAGGGCGGCCGCACATCAAGATCAAAGATGCCGATGTGTGCGCGAACGTCTGCGAGACCAAAAGTTGCACCTATATTTGCCCGGCCTCTTGCTACAAGACCGAAGGCAATGGCAACGTGACCCTGATCTCAGATGGCTGCTTGGAGTGCGGCAGCTGTCGCATCATCTGCAGCGACCATCTCAACGTGGACTGGGAGTACCCACGCGGCGGCCACGGCATCCTGTTCAAATTTGGTTAGCGCGCTGCGCTTGTGCGCGCAAGGACTGCCAAGACGGCACCCGCCCCAGGCAGGCGGGTCAGTCACACATCCATGGGCAGTTTTTCGCCGTTCAGATGCATCTGCATCCAGCGCTGCAGTTCTGCCACATGCTGGCCCTCTTCTTCCACAAACTCTTTGGCTAACACCTTGATTTCCGGGTTGTCCGTGGTGTGCAGAATGTGCGCATAAAAATCCAGTCCGGCAGTTTCTGCATCCAAAGCCACCTGCAGTGCTTGCTCGCGTCCGATAAATGGGTCTGCCGCCCAAATGGCGGCGGCTTCCGGGCTTTCGATGTCGGGCCAGCGAAAGTCTTGGGGGGCGATGACAGGCAGCTGACGATAACCGGCGCGCGCTTTGGCGTCCTCCAGGTGCAGCAACGAGTAGTCGGCCAGACGCCTGAACAAACGCCCGACCTCGCGGTTGCCAGCGGTGCTCATCGCATCTGAGAGCTGGCCAAAACGCAAGGCGGCTTCACTTTCAAGCTGAATGGTGTAGGCCAGAAATTCTTCAACAGATTGCATAGGACTCCTTTGTCGCCAGGTTCAAGGGGACGTTCAGCCAACGCCAGCCCAGCCACACCACGTCTGTGATGTAGCCGGGCTGGCGTCATGCGGCGCGGTGCAAAAACGCACCGCAGCAACCTCAGGCTTTCACAATACAGCCGTCTACCGGACACACGGCCACACACTGGGGCGAGTCAAAGTGGCCCTCGCAGTCGGTGCATTTTTTAGGATCAATCAGGTAGGTGCCATTTTTTTCGCGGATCGCGACATTCGGGCACTCGGGCTCGCAGGCGGAACAGGCTGAACAAGTGGATGCGATGATTTTGTGGGCCATGGTGACTCTCCTATCTGGTTAACAAAGGAATGCGCAGACAAGCCTTGGCATAGACCTCTTGCCAAGGCGCCGTTGTCAGCGGACTGGGCCGCTTGCACGCAGCCATCCAAGGCCGCACACCCAGATGTAGCCAATTTCATGCCACCTGAAAACCGCTGTTTTGAGGGTCGATTTGTCGGTTGTGACACAGCGCATGTGGCGAATGGCGCCATTCTTCGTGCGCAATGTCAGTGATGCGACAAAGGCAACAGCGCGGGCGCCCAGCGCGTCAGATAAATGCGTTGCCCGCATGCGGCGGCGCCTCTAAAAAATAAGGCAAAAATCGGCCTGTAGCCCTTAATAAATAAAGACATATTGCTATTTATTTAAAAGCATCTCATGCCATACAAGCCATTCAACGAACCGCCTGCGACAGGTGGGCGAACGGCAGCTCGTGGCGCCCAACCGGTCGGCGGTAACATGAGAGACATCAGTTTTAACCCGTTTGAAAGAGCGTTTTATGCAATACCGTCCTCTTGGCCGTACCGGCTGGAATATCTCAACCGTCAGCTTCGGCGCCTGGGCCATTGGTGGCACCTGGGGCGAAGTCAATGACGACGACTCCATGGCGGCCCTGCACCGGGCGCTGGACCTGGGCGTGAACTTCTTTGACAGCGCCGACGTGTACGGAGATGGCCGCAGCGAGCGGCTGCTGGCGCAGTTACGCCGTGAACGCAGCGAGCCCTTTTATGTGGCCACCAAGGCCGGGCGCCGCCTGGACCCGCATGTGGCCAGTGGCTACAACCGGGCCAACCTGACGGCTTTTGTCGAGCGTAGCCTGGTCAACCTGAACACCGAGGCCATCGACCTGTTGCAGCTGCACTGCCCTCCCACCGAGGTGTTTTACATGCCAGAGGTATTTGGCGTGCTTGATGACCTGGTGAAAGCAGGCAAGCTGCGCCACTACGGCGTGAGTGTCGAGAAGGTGGAAGAAGCGCTCAAAGCCATCGAGTACCCGGGCGTGCAAACTGTGCAGATCATCTACAACCTGTTTCGCCAGCGCCCCGCCGAACTGCTGTTTGAGCAAACCCAAAAACGCGGCGTGGGCATCCTGGCGCGCTTGCCACTGTCGTCGGGCTTGCTCAGCGGCAAGATAAGTGCACAAAGCACGTTCGCACCAGACGACCACCGCTTGTTCAACCGTGAAGGTGCGGCGTTCGACCGGGGTGAGACCTTCTCCGGGCTGGATTTCAATGTGGGCCTGCAAGCGGTCGACGCCATGCGCCCCCTGGTGCCCGAAGGTTGGAGCATGGCCCAGATGGCGCTGCGCTGGATCCAGATGAACCCAGCGGTCACCTGCGCGATTCCAGGCGGCAAACGAGCCGATCAGGTGGCGAACAACGTGGCGGCAGCGGATCTGCCGCCCTTGCCAGAGACCACCATGGCGGCTCTGGCCGACATCTACGCACAATACGCCAAACCACTGGTGCACCAGCGCTGGTAGACAGGTTGGAGGCGACATAAGTCGGGGCTGTGCCAAGTGTTGATCTCCTTGGCACAGCCCCTTCTTTATCAAGGGGTTCAAACACGCAAGTGGGTTTACCCGAATGCGAATTTGCATATTGGTATTGGCCAAATCTCTATCAGTTGGTATCGGCTTTTTAACAGTTGCTAGGACGTAGGATGGAAGTCCCAGAAGAGGGACAACATGAGCCACCGAGTACGGGCGGTTTCTCAAGTTCTATTTCCCCGTTCAATCCAATTGTTATGGAGATACCATGAAAAATAGTCGGCGGACCCTGCTTGCCACCTTGGTGGCAGCCAGCTTTGTGGTGATAGCCCCCATGAGCGCATTTGCCCAGAAAAAAATCGTTTTGGGTTTTAGCCAAGTGGGTGCGGAAAGTGAATGGCGCACAGCCAACACAATTTCCATCAAGGACAGTGCGGCCAAAGAAGGCATTGACCTGAAGTTCTCTGACGCCCAGCAAAAACAAGAAAACCAGATCAAGGCCCTGCGCTCCTTCATCGCACAAAAAGTGGATGTGATCGCCTTTGCCCCTGTGGTGGAGTCCGGCTGGGACACGGTGCTCAAAGAAATCAAAGCGGCCAAGATCCCGGTCATCCTGACCGACCGCGCCGTGGACTCCAAAGACACCTCCTTGTATGTGACCTTCATGGGTTCGGACTTCACGGAAGAAGGCCGCAAGGCCGGGCGCTGGCTGCTCGACAAAATCAAAACCACCACGGGTGATGTGAACGTGGTTGAGTTGCAAGGCACGGTGGGCTCCGCGCCAGCCATTGACCGCAAGAAAGGTTTTGAAGAAATCATCAAGACCGAGCCACGCATCAAGATCATTCGCTCGCAAACCGGTGATTTCACCCGCGCCAAGGGCAAGGAAGTCATGGAAGCCTTCCTGAAAGCCGAAGGCAAGAAAATCAATGTGCTGTACGCGCACAACGACGACATGGCCATTGGCGCCATCCAGGCCATTGAAGAAGCCGGTCTGAAGCCCTCCAAAGACATCACCATCATCTCGGTGGATGCGGTCAAAGGGGCGTTTGAAGCCATGATTGCTGGCAAATTGGATGTCACCGTGGAATGCAGCCCACTGCTCGGCCCCCAACTGATGTCTGCGGTCAAGGACATCATGGCAGGTAAGCCACTGCCCAAACGCATCGTGACGAACGAAGGCATTTTCCCGAAAGAAGTTGCTGCCAAAGAATTTCCTAACCGGAAATACTGACAGGTCGTTGTGATCACAGCGGTGCACGGCATGGGCTGCGCAACCGTTTGCAGGCAAGTCATTCCAACGGCTTGCCTGGCATGAGGTACCCGGATGAGCAAAACAAACATCACCAAGCCGCCGTTGGGTCGGGGCAGCGCCGCTCCTGTGCTGGAGCTCAGTGGGATCGACAAGCAGTTTGGCCCGGTTCAGGCCTTGCACCAGGTCAAGCTGAGCTTGTACGCAGGCGAAATCCATGCACTGATGGGGCAAAACGGCGCCGGCAAATCCACCCTGATCAAGGTGCTGACCGGCGTCTACCCGGCCGACAGCGGCGAGATCCGATTGCGCGGTCAAGCGATTCGCCCAACCTCCACCCTGCACGCCCAGCATCTGGGTATCAGCACGGTGTACCAGGAGGTGAACCTCTGCGCGAACCTCTCGGTGGCAGAGAATATTTTTGCCGGGCGTTACCCGCGCCATGGTGCATTGCTCGGCTGGTCGATCGACTGGGCCCGCATGCAACAAGAGGCCCAAGAGCTGCTGCAGCGGCTCAACCTCGACATCGACGTGACGCAGCCACTCTCCAACTACTCGGTGGCGGTTCAGCAAATGGTGGCGATTGCGCGGGGGCTGAGCATTTCGGCCCAGGTGCTGATCCTGGACGAACCCACCTCCAGCCTGGATGACGATGAGGTCGAGCGCATGTTTGCCGTGCTGCGCCAACTGCGCGATGAGGGCATGGCGATTGTGTTCATCACCCACTTTTTGGGCCAGATGTACGCGCTGTGTGACCACATCACGGTGTTGCGCAACGGCGAGTTGGTGGGTGAATATCCCGCCAGCGAGCTGGGGCAAGGCGCGCTGATTGCCGCCATGGTTGGCCACGAACTGGACGCCAGCTTGGGGGCAACCCCATCTGGCCAGCCGGGCACAGAGCAAGCGGCAGACTGGCTCACGACGCGCGGGCTGGCGCGCGCTGGCTGTGTCAAGCCCATGGATTTGAGCGTGCGCCGGGGTGAGGTGGTGGGCATTGGCGGTTTGCTGGGCTCGGGCCGCACCGAGCTGGCACGCCTGTTGTTCGGTCTGGATCGCAGCGATGCCGGCGAGGTTTCCTTGAATGGCCAAGTGGTGCGCATGGACTGCCCTTCCACCGCGATCAAACTGGGCTTGGGCCTGTGCCCGGAAGACCGCAAGGCCGAGGGCATCATTGCCGAACTCTCGGTGCGCGAAAACATCGCGCTGGCACTGCAAGCGCGCCAAGGCTTGTGGCCATTCATCGGCCGCGCACGCCAGACCGAAATGGCGCTGCACTATGTCAAAGCCCTGGGCATCAAAACCTCGGACGTTGACACCCCGATTGGCCAGCTCTCTGGCGGCAACCAGCAAAAAGCGGTGCTGGCGCGCTGGTTAGCAACCCAGCCCAAGCTGCTGATTCTGGACGAACCCACACGCGGCATTGACATCGCCGCCAAACAAGAAATCATGAACGAGATACTGACGTTGGCCAAACAGGGCATGGCGGTGTTATTCATTTCCTCGGAAATGTCTGAGGTGGTGCGGGTGGCGGACCGCATTGTGGTCATGCGTGACCACGCCAAAGTGGGCGAGTTGCCTGCGGGCAGCACCGACCACGCGGTCTACGCTTTGATTGCGGAGCACGCATGAGCACATCATCCCTTCCCATGCACAAGCGGCTCCTGTCGCACTCGCTGTTTTGGCCGCTGGTCACGCTGGCGCTGATTTTGGTGGTCAATGCCAGTTTGAACAAAGGTTTTTGGGTGCTGCAGTGGCGTGACGGCCACCTCTACGGCAGCTTGATCGACATCCTGAACCGCGCCGCGCCGCTGATGCTGGTGGCGCTGGGCATGACACTGGTGATTGCCACGCGCGGCATCGACATTTCAGTCGGTGCCGTGGTGGCCATCAGCGCCTCGGTGGCGGCCCTGATGATTGGCGGCACACTGGTCATCAACGATGGTGTGCCAACCCATGTGAGCCGCTTTCCAATGCCGGTGGCGATTGGTTGTGCCTTGCTGGTGGCACTGTTTTGCGGCTTGTGGAACGGGCTGCTGGTGGCCAAAATTGGTTTGCAGCCGATCATTGCCACACTGATCCTGATGGTGGCTGGGCGTGGCATTGCGCAACTGGCCACCGGCGGGCAGATCGTCACCGTGTATTACGCCCCCTATTTCTACATTGGCAATGGCTATTTGTGGGGGTTGCCCTTTGCCTTGTTCATTGCAGCAGGCACCTTCTTGGCGGTGTATCTGCTGGTGACACGCACCGCACTGGGCCTGTTCATCCAAGCCATCGGCATCAACCCGGCGGCAGCGCGACTGGCAGGGGTGCGTGAGAAGCTGATCACCGTTTGCGTCTACGCCTTTTGCGGCCTGACGGCCGGTATTGCCGGGCTGATCGTCAGCTCTAACGTCAAGAGTGCAGACGGCAACAACGCGGGCAACCTGATGGAGCTGGACGCCATTTTGGCGGTGACGCTGGGTGGCACCTTGCTCAGCGGTGGCCGGTTTAATTTGGCAGGCACCATGGTCGGCGCGCTCATCATCCAGACACTGACTTCGACCATCTACTCGATTGGTGTGCCACCCGAGATCAATCTGGTGGTCAAAGCAGTGGTGGTGTTTGTGGTGATGCTGCTGCAGTCGGCGGATTTCCGCCAGGCCGTGCGGGGCTGGGTGTTCCGTCCTGAATCGAACGGAGGCGTGGCATGAAGCTCAGCGCCAAATACCTGCCGCTGGTGGCCACGGTGTCACTGTTTGTGGCCATGGCCACCTTTGGCTCGGTGTCTTACAACGGATTTTTCTCAGCCCAGGTGTTTCTGAACCTGTTGATCGACAACGCCTTTCTGGTGATTGTGGCGGTCGGCATGACCTTTGTGATCCTCACCGGCGGCATTGACCTGTCTGTCGGCTCGGTGGTCGCATTGAGCACCATGGTGCTGGCCGAGTTGGTGGAGCACCAGCACTGGAGTCTGTGGCTGGCCATGCCACTGGTGCTGCTGATGGGCACCAGCCTGGGGGCGTTCATGGGCTGGCTGATCCAGCGCTTTCGGCTGCAGCCGTTCATCGTCACCCTGGCGGGCATGTTTTTGGCGCGTGGCCTGTGCTACATCATCAGCATCGACTCGATCAGCATCACCGATGAGACCTACACAGCGCTGGCGCAACTGCGTATCCACCTGTGGCCAGATGCGGCGCTGTCTTTGAGCGCGATTTTGGCGATTGTGGTCTTGCTGGTGGGCATCTTTGTCGCCCAAGGCACAGAGTTTGGCCGCACGGTTTACGCCATCGGCGGCGGTGAGCAATCGGCCATGCTGATGGGTTTGCCGGTGGCACGCACCACCGTGCTGGTCTACAGCCTGAGCGGTTTTTGCTCGGCACTGGGCGGGATCGTCTTCACCTTTTACATGCTGTCGGGTTACGGCCTGCATGCGGTGGGCCTGGAGATGGATGCCATTGCGGCGGTGGTGATTGGTGGCACGCTGCTCAGCGGCGGCGTGGGTTATGTGGCGGGCACACTGTTTGGCGTGCTGGCGCTGGGCCTGATCCAGACCTTGATCATGTTTGATGGCTCGCTGAGCTCTTGGTGGACACGCATCGTCATTGGTGCGTTGCTGCTGGTGTTCTGCGTGTTGCAGCGGGTGTTCGAGGTCAGGAAAGCATAGTAACTTCAAGCATCAAAAGTGCCTTTAGCCCTTATAAAACAAGGGTAAGCAGCTACGATTATTGAATTGGGACACGCTCCAAAAGACCATCGGCGTCCAGAGGACGCAGGCGGAGTTTGGGCCAGCTGATGCCGCCTGCCAGCAGCAGGCCTGGCAATCAAAAACTCGCCCACCCCTCATTGCCCGCCTTGGCGGCAGTGTTGCTGTGGCCCAGGCTGGCGGGTTTGGATGCAGGCTTGGCCACGACCTTCTTGCTGGTCGATGCCAAGGCCTTGGGTGCACGGATGGTGGCGGTGCGTGCTGCCAGTGCTGTGAATCCACCCTCTTGCCCCTGCGCCAGCTTGAACACCGCCACCGTGCTCACCAGCTCTTGGGCTTGTGATTTGAGGCTGGAGGCAGCAGCGGCCATTTCTTCGACCAGCGCAGCGTTTTGCTGGGTGACTTGGTCGATCTGGGTGATGGCCTCTCCAACTTGTCCCACACCCTGGCTTTGCCCGCGGCTGGCGGCGCTGATTTCGCCCATGATGTCGTTGACCCGACGAATCGAGGCCACCACCTCGGTCATGGTGAAACCCGCCTGATCCACCAAAGCAGTGCCTTGCTCGACCCGCTCGACGCTGGTACTGATGAGGTTTTTGATTTCTTTGGCGGCTTCGGCAGAACGTCCGGCCAGGGCCCGTACCTCGGTGGCCACCACCGCAAAACCACGACCCTGTTCTCCAGCGCGGGCGGCTTCCACTGCTGCGTTCAAGGCCAGGATGTTGGTCTGGAAAGCGATGCCGTCAATGACGCTGATGATGTCGCTGATTTTGCGGCTGGAATCAACGATGCCTTTCATGGTGTCAACCACCTGGGCCACCACTTCACCGCCTTTGATGGCCACGCTGCTGGCGTTTTGGGCGAGTTGGTTGGCCTGGCGGGCGTTGTCAGCGTTTTGTTTGACGGTGGAACTCAACTCTTCCATGCTGGCGGCTGTTTCTTCCAAAGCGCTGGCTTGTTCTTCGGTGCGTTGGCTCAGGTCGTTGTTGCCTTGGGCGATTTCGGAGCTGGCGGTGGCCACCGACTCGGAGCCCGCGCGGACAGAGGAGACAACACCGATCAAGGCATTTCGCATCCGTTCCAAGGCTTGCAATACCTGGCCGGTTTCATCATGCGACTTGATGTCAATCTTGCCAGTGAGGTCGCCTGCGGCCACTCGACCTGCTACTTCGACGGCCTTGTTTAAAGGCACAGTGATGGCGCGAGTGATGAGCCACGCAATGATGCTCCCCATCAGCAGCATGAGCACACCCAAAGCGGCCAAAAGTACGGAGTAAGTTGCGACTGCTTCGCTGGTTTCTTTGGCCAACTGACTTGCGATGTGTTTTTGCAATTCACGTGAATCTTCGACAGCTGTGAACAGCACATTTTGCAGATTGCGTACTTCGCCTGCCAATAGCTCACCAGCCGCCGCCTTCTCTCCCTTTTCACCAAAAGCAATGGCACGATCCAAGGCTGCGTTGTAGGTGCCGCGGGTGTCATTGATCACTTTCAGATGCTCAGCCGCTTTGGGCAGTTTGATGCTCTGACCGAGCTTGCCAAGAATTGCCGTGTTGGCTGCTCGAATTTCAACAATTTTTTTCTTTTCTGCTTCCTGAAACCCTGGATCGCTGCTGATGACGATGTTGCGCGCAGAACGGGCGATCGTATTTAAGTTGTCTTTCAGGTCTGTGAATTGGGCCACCTTGACCATGCGGTTGTTGGCCATTTCGTCCAGTTGCTCTGCCAGTGAACGCATTTGCGAGGCTGCGAACAAGGCAATGCCGATGCCTATCAGAATCACCGCGCCAAAACCCAGCCAGAGACGCGATGCGATCTTGATGTTGTTGATAAATGCCATGTTGTTCCGTTCGGAAGGTATTGGTAGAAAGGCGGATGCCGCAGCCTGGTAACTACGCCTCCAGCGTGGATATCAATGTCTTGATCTGGATCATAGCTGGCATGCTTTTCTCTGCTGATGCACTCGTCAGCAGGTGGTCACTGATGGTGGCAGGTGGCAGCATCTGCAGCGGATACTGCCACCTTCTGGGTGCTTGACCGCCTTGAGGATCGGTGTGGGCGCCTGGACTGGGTGCTGGTGTTTGCCGCCGCTTGTGCCTGGGTGACCTCCTTGGTGCGTTGACGAACGGACGTGACCAACTTGATCAACATCAATCTGGGTATGTCACCCACCCAACCCATACACCCACATCAAGGACAGCCTGCTGGCCCATGGCCGCAGCGAGCCATTGGCAGAAGAAATTGCCACGCGCACCGTCAACAAGGAGCGGGCCCAACACGGCGAGTCCACCGAGGCCAGCGCCTCGTCGATCAACGACATGTCGGCCAGTCGGCGTGGTGGGCGGCACTCACACCAAGGACCGGGTGGCCGCACGCTGTTGCAGCTTCGTAACGAGGCGCGCCAACGTGGCCTAGGAGTCTGGGCGGAAGAAGGGCATCGGCTGCAACGGCTGGAGAAAGGTCCAGCTCGAAGCCGCGTTGTCTTGAGGCTGCCGATGTGCCTTGGCGTATGCCCTGATTGATCCAGTTGTTTTGCGGCATAAAATGGCTTCATGCCCTTATTTATAAAGGTCTTGTTGCTATCAGACAAATAGCAACTCTTGGCGAGATTTTCGACACACCCCCACAAGGCTCAGGATGGCGCGGCACGCAGTTTCACCCCTGTGACACCAACGATCACTCTTCGGTGCCAACAAGCATCCATACCACCAGGAGTTTCGCGATTGAAGGCGGGGCCCCCTTGCCTCGTCCGTCAAACCGTTGACGCTGCCTCGGCAAAGCGCCATTGCAGTTGCAAGGTCAGGCTCTCGCCCGGTTGCAAAACACGCAGGCCCGGCTGCCCAGCCATGTGGAAGGCGTCAATCGCGTGGGTCACTGGCTCAAAACAAAAGGCCTGCCCAAAGGGTGGTCGGTACAACAGGCACAAGCCGTCGTTTTGGCCCCGGCTCAGGATGTTGGGCTCGCGCATGGTCAAGCTCAATTGGTGTTCTGGCCAAGTGATACAAGCCTCGCCAGACCAGCCGGTGTAGGCGTTGTCCACCAACGCGCCGCTGACCGCCATGCCTTCACGCGGGTCCCAGCTGGGCGGGAACTGTGTGGTGTGCTCGGTTGGCAAACAGTCTGGCCTGCTGAGCCAAACCCCTTGCACTTGTGTCGTCAGCCGGGCATTTGGCGTGCGTGGAAAAAACGGGTGCTGACCCAGACCATAGGGCATAGGCCGCTGCCCTCTATGGGTGACGGTGAGTGTCTGGTCCATGCCGCCGTCCAACAGCACAAACCGTTGCACAGCGTCATAGTTGTACGGATTGCCCTCGAATGCCTGTGACGACAGCGTCATTTCGATCGTGTCTGCTTGAGGTTGCTGCAGGCGCCAGGTCTGCAACCAGCCATCACCATGGATCGGATAGGGCTCCCCCTCCCGGTTGGGGGCCACCGGGTAATGGGCACCGTCGAACTCGAATCCGCCAGCGCTGATGCGGTTGGACCAAGGCACCAGTGGAAAGGAGGCCAGGGTATAGCGATCCGTGCTGCCTGCCCATGGCCGCCACAAATCCAACGGACCGTCAGCGCGGTCCAATTGCCAGGCGGCCACACCACCGCCCAATGTGGGCAGCACGCCCAAGTGTTGATCGGCATGGCGAAGCCAGTGAATGGGGTGAGCGGGAGAGGTCATGGTTGTTGGGGTTTAAAGGTGGGCGCCGTCCCAACCTGCAGATCAGACTGGTGCGCCAACTCGGTTCAATTTCTTTTCACCCAAGATGCTAACAATTGATCTTGATGGCCTGGGATCAATTATTTAGTGTCTAACATACAGAAATTGCAATACTTGCCTGTTAAACAGGATTCGACATGTCGATGAAGAGATCTTTGGCGGTTTACCCCAGCCTTCGGGGTCAACGTGTATTTGTCACAGGAGGGGCAACATCGGTGGGCGCCGCGATCGTTCGGGCGTTTGCCGCACAAGGCGCGCAGGTCGCTTTTGTGGACATTGCAGATGAGGACAGCGCCGCCTTGGCTGAGAGCATTCAGGCAGAAGGGCACGCCGCGGTGTGGTGGCGCCACTGCGATGTCAGCGATGCGGCCACCTTGCAGGCCACCATCACCCAGGCAATGCAAGAGCTTGGGGATTTCTCCACGCTGGTCAACAACGTGGCCAGCGACGACCGCCACACGCTGGAATCGGTCACACCCGATTACTGGGACGAGCGCATGGCCGTGAACCAAAAGCCAGCCTTTTTTGCCATCCAGTCGCTGGTGCCGGGCATGCGCCGCTTGGGCGGTGGCTCGATCATCAACTTGGGCTCCACCGGCTGGCAACAAAAAAGCAGTGGCTACCCCTGCTACGCCATCGCCAAATCGTCGATGAATGGTTTGACCCGAGGACTGGCTGAAACGCTGGGTGCAGACCGCATTCGCATCAACACCCTGTCACCAGGCTGGGTGATGACCCCGCGCCAGTTATCGAAGTGGCTTGATGACGATGCCATCAACACCATCCGCAAAAATCAATGCCTGCCCGACATGATTCAGGCCACCGATGTGGCACGGATGGCGCTGTTCCTGGCCTCGGACGACGCGAGCATGTGCACAGCGCAGGAGTTCAAGATCGACGCAGGCTGGAATTAGCCAACGAGATCGCTCGCAAGAGCGAACTGTTTGCCATATACCGTCAAGGCGGCGTTCTTCAGCGCGGCCAACAGCACTTGCGCTGCGGGTGACAGTGACTTGTCACGCCGGGTGATGAAGCCAAAGGGCTCCATCTCGCAAGGCAACACCACCGGCAGGATGCGAAGCAGACCGTGGTTGGCGTAATAACGCGCCACGTCCGTGGCCATGATGCTGACCATGTCACTGTCTTGCATCATCTTGGTCAGAAACAGCTGAGAGCTGGTCTCCACCCGATTGGCAAGTTGCGGCAGGTCCAGCTCCTGAAACATCAGGTCGAATCTGTGGCGCATCACGCTGCCAACGGGTGGCACGATCCAACAATAGTCCAGTAAATTCTTGAGCTGCAGCTGTTCGCGCGTGAACAGCGGGTGGCCCGGTCGCGCGACCGCGCAAACCGGTTCATCGGCAATGGTTTCATACCGCAAATCGTCGGTGTCATGCTCTTCCGACAAACGCCCGATCATCACATCCAGCGTGCCACGGTAAAGCTGCTCCAACAGCACGTTGCTCGACTCAATCTGGATCGTGATGCGCAAATTGGGGTGCGCCTGCTTGATGGCTGCAATCGCCGGAGGCAGCAGCACGACGCCAGGCGCCGTGATCGCACCCAGAGTCACCTGCCCGAACTGGCCATTTTTGGCAGCCTGCAATTCATCGTTGGCCTGATTCAGGCTATTCAAGGCGGCGCGCGCATGGCGGATCATCGTTTCGCCGTACCAGGTCGGGCGCATGCCACGCGGCAACCGCTCAAACAGTTGCACGCCGAGCACATCCTCCAGGTCCTTGAGCAGCTTGGAAGCCGCTGGCTGGGTCATGTTGAGCACCTGAGATGCGCGGTGGATATTGCCTTCCTCGGCCAGCGCGACCACCAAGAGGAGCTGTCTTGTCTTCAAGCGTGCACGGATGAGCCAGTGGGTGTAATTAGTCATATCAGGGTTTCTACTGATCCGCTTTTCGATATCGGGAAAGGCACAAAATATATTGGAATATAGCGCCCATTGTCCCTATGATGGGCGCCATCCAAGTGCGTCAGCGCAAGGACAAGACAACAAATAGTCGATCACCTACAGGAGATACATTTTGAAAGCTCGCAGAACAACTTTAAAAGCACTGGCCATGGCTTTGGCATTGGGTCTGGGGGTAGCAGCACCGTTTGCACAAGCCCAGGACAAAGGCACCGTTGGTATCGCCATGCCCACCAAGAGCTCAACCCGATGGATCAACGATGGCAACAGCATGGTCGCAGCCTTGCAAGCCAAAGGTTACAAGACAGATCTGCAATACGGTGACGACGACATTCCAAACCAGTTGGCCCAAATCGAAAACATGATCACCAAAGGGGTGAAGGTGCTGGTGATTGCCGCGATTGATGGCACCACCTTGTCCAACGCATTGCAAAAAGCCGCGGACAAAGGCGTCAAGGTGCTCTCTTATGACCGTCTGATTGTGGGCAGCAAGAACGTTGATTACTACGCCACCTTTGACAACTTCCAGGTCGGTGTCCTACAAGCCCAGTCGCTGGAAAAAGCCTTGGGGTTGAAAGAAGGCAAGGGCCCGTTCAACATCGAACTGTTTGGTGGTTCGGCTGACGACAACAACGCCTACTTCTTCTATGACGGCGCCATGTCGGTGCTGCAACCGTACATCGACAAAGGCAAGCTGGTGGTGCAGAGCAAACAGGCTGGCATGAACAAAGTGTCAACCCTGCGTTGGGATGGTGCGACCGCCCAGGCACGGATGGAAAACCTGCTGAGCGCCTATTACGGCAAGGTCAAGTTGAACGCCGTGTTATCACCCTATGACGGTATCAGTATCGGGATTTTGTCGGCCCTCAAAGGGGTAGGTTATGGCAGTGGCGGTCAAGCCATGCCATTTGTCAGCGGCCAGGATGCTGAAGTGCCGTCGGTCAAGTCGATCATCCGTGGTGAGCAGTACTCCACGGTGTTCAAAGACACCCGCGAGTTGGCCAAGGTTGCAGCCGGGATGGTCGATGCCATGTTGAGCGGCAAGAAAGTCGAGATCAACGATACCAAGACCTACAACAACAAGGTCAAGATCGTCCCCTCCTACCTGTTGAAACCTGTGAGTGTGGATAAATCCAATTACAAAGCAGTTCTGGTCGGTAGCGGTTACATCAAAGAAGAGCAACTCAAATAAGTTGACCAGGCTAGGGTAGAAGGCCCTGTGCAGACAAGCGCAGGGCCTTTTCATTTTCAGAGGCAATATGGCTGATCCCATTCTTGAAATGCGCGGAATCAATAAAGCGTTCCGCGGTGTACGTGCGTTGAGTGATGTCAATTTGACGGTCTATGCTGGCCAGATCCACGCGATCGTGGGTGAAAACGGGGCTGGTAAATCAACGCTGATGAAGGTTCTCAGTGGGGTGTACCCCCACGGTGAATATGAGGGTGACATCCAGTTTCTCGGCCAGACATGCTCGTTTCGGGGCATCTCAGACAGTGAGCACCGAGGCATCATCATCATTCACCAGGAGTTGGCGCTGGTGCCGCTGCTGTCGATTGCAGAAAACATTTTTCTGGGCAACGAGCCAGCACGTCACGGCATCATTGACTGGAACGAGGCCTACGTCAAAACCCAGGCACTGTTGAACAAAGTCGGGCTCAAAGAGTCGCCCAACGCACTGATCACCAACCTCGGTGTGGGCAAGCAACAGTTGATTGAAATTGCCAAAGCTTTGTCCAAGGAAGTCAAGTTGCTGATCCTGGACGAACCCACAGCAAGTTTGAACGAAACCGACAGCGATGCCTTGCTGGAGTTGTTGCTCGAACTCAAACGCCAGGGGATTGCCTGCATCCTGATCTCGCACAAGCTCAATGAGGTGTCCAAGGTAGCCGATGCCATCACTGTCCTGCGTGATGGCACCACAGTGGCGTCACTGAACACCAAGGGTGCCAAGATCAGCGAAGACCTGGTGATCAAACACATGGTGGGGCGTGAAATGGCGGATCGTTATCCCAAACGAACCCCGCACATCGGCGAGAAGGTTTTTGAACTCAAGAACTGGCACGTTCACCACGACGAACATGCCGACCGCGAAGTCATCAAGGGCATCAACCTGCATATCAACAAAGGCGAGATCGTTGGCATTGCTGGCCTGATGGGCGCCGGGCGCACCGAATTGGCCATGAGTGTGTTTGGCCGCACCTATGGCCGCAACATCAGCGGCGAGGTGCTGATGCACGGCAAACCAATTGACACCAGTACCGTGCAAAAGGCGATCAACAATGGCATTGCCTACGTTACGGAAGACCGCAAGGGCTATGGCTTGGTGCTGGACGAAACCATTGCCTGGAACACCACGCTGGCGAACCTTTCTGCGGTCTCCAAACATTCGGTGATTGACGCCGGTGAAGAGTACAGCGTGGCTGAGGACTATCGGAAAAAACTCAAGATCCGCAGCCCCAATGTGTTTGCCAATACCGTCAACCTCTCCGGCGGTAACCAGCAAAAGGTGGTGCTCAGTAAATGGCTTTTTTCAGACCCGGAAGTGCTGATCCTCGATGAACCCACCCGTGGCATCGATGTTGGTGCCAAATATGAGATTTACACCATCATTGCGCAGTTGGCCGAGCAAGGGAAATGCGTGTTGATGATCTCGTCCGAAATGCCCGAACTGTTGGGCATGTGTGACCGGATATGTGTACTCAACGAAGGCGTATTTGTGGCGGAATTCCCTGCCGCAGAAGCCTCACAGGAAAAAATCATGCGATCCATCGTGACATCAGGAGCAAATTGACATGGCGACCGTTTCTTCAACAGCCACCGCACCCGCAGCAGCCCCCAAGGGCTTGGGTTTCTTGAAAAACAACCTGCGCGAGTATGGTTTGCTGATGTCCTTGGTGGCCATCATGGCTTTTTTCCAGGTGATGACCAATGGCACCTTGTTCCAGCCTTTGAATCTGACCAACCTGATTCTGCAAAACAGTTACGTCATTGTGATGGCCCTGGGCATGTTGCTGGTGATCGTGGCCGGGCACATTGACCTTTCGGTTGGGTCGGTCTGCGGTTTTGTTGGTGCGGTGGCTGCGGTGTTGATGGTCGACTACAACCTCAACTTCGCGCTGACCGCCCTGATCTGCCTGCTGCTTGGTGGCGTGATTGGTGCCGCCCAGGGTTACTGGGTGGCGTTCTACAAAATCCCGGCTTTCATCGTGACCCTGGCTGGCATGCTGGTGTTTCGGGGGCTCACGCTGGTGGTTCTGGGTGGCTCATCCGTTGGCCCGTTCCCGCCTGAATTCCAGCTGCTCAGCACTGGATTTATTCCCGACCCGTTTGGTGGTGAAAGCTTGAAGGTTCTCTCCTTGGTGCTGGGAGTGGCCATGGCTTTGATTTTGTTGCTGGCTAAAGTAAGGGATCGGGCTGCACGCACCAAACACGGCATGGACAACGAGCCCTACGTCTTCTTCCTGCTGAAAAATCTGGTGTTTTTTGCCATGATCGCCGCTTTCAGCTACCTGCTGGCCTCCTATCGCGGCTTGCCCAATGTGCTGATCGTGATGCTGGTGCTGATGTTTGTCTACGACTTTGTCACCTCCAGAACCACGGTTGGGCGGCGCATTTATGCACTGGGCGGTAACGAAAAGGCGGCCCGACTGTCGGGCATCAACACCGAACGGCTCACCTTCCTCACCTTCATCAACATGGGTGTTCTGGCGGCGCTGGCCGGTTTGATTTTTGCCGCACGCTTGAACACCGCAACCCCCAAAGCAGGTCTTGGTTTCGAGCTGGACGTGATTGCAGCCTGCTTTATCGGCGGCGCATCGGCCTCGGGTGGCGTTGGCAAAGTGTTGGGCGCGGTGATTGGCGCCTTCATCATGGGCGTGATGAACAACGGCATGTCGATCATGGGCATTGGCATCGACTGGCAACAGGTCATCAAGGGCTTGGTATTGCTGGCTGCGGTGTGTGTTGACGTCTACAACAAGAAAAAATAGCCTGATGTCGGACAACACGGTGTTGCGTTTGCTCGGGCGCAGACTGCGGCTGGCGGTCATTGGCGGTGGACCCGGCTCCTTCATCGGGGCCATGCACCGACAGGCTGCGCGACTGGATGACCGCTTTGAGCTGGTAGCGTGCGCCTTGTCATCTGATCCGGAGCGCGCCCTTCTGGCGGGCTTGGGCATCGGCGTTGCACAAGAGCGCTGTTATCCCGATGGCGCAACCCTGATGGCATCAGAGGCGCAGCGCACCGATGGCGCCGAGGTAGTGGCCATCATGACGCCCAATGACAGCCATTTCAGCTTATCCATGCTGGCACTTGACCACGGCATGGACGTGATCTGCGACAAGCCCATGACCAACACCTTGGCGCAGGCGCAGGCTCTGCACCAGCGCGTGCAGGAAAAAGGCAGGGTCTTTTGCTTGACCCATAACTACACCGGCTATCCGATGGTGCGCCAAGCCAGGGCCATGGTGCAAGCCGGGCAGCTCGGCGACATTCGGCTGGTGCAAGTCGAGTATGTACAAGGGGGACGCGCCAAGGCCGGACAGGTCAGGCGCGCCTGGAAGGAAGACCCGGCGCGTGGTGGTCCGTCGCTGGTGCTGGCCGACATCGGCACCCACGCCCACAATCTGCTGCGTTTCACGACGTTGCTAGAGGTGGCGCAGGTCGCCGCAGAGGTCGGTAGCATCGTGCCAGATCGCCTGACCCATGACTACGCGGGTGCGATGCTGCGCCTGAGCAACGGCGCACGCGGCAGTTTTTGGGTGACCCAAGCCGCTGCGGGCGTGGAAAACGGTTTGCGCATCCGTATCAGCGGGGCCTTGGGCAGCCTGGAGTGGCAGCAAGAACACCCGCAAGTATTGCAGTTCAAGCCGCTGGATGCCCCCGCGCAGGTGCACACACCCAATGGCCCTGGCACCCTGCCACTGGCCGCCCGCGCGTCGCGCATTGTGGCCGGCCACCCTGAGGGCTTTCATGAAGCCTTTGCCAATGTGTACACCGACACCGCTGACACCATCGCCGCATACCACGTCGGGCACACGCCAGACCCGCTGTCGCTGCATTTCCCCAATGCCGAAGATGGCCTACAAGGCCTGCGCTTTGTCACAGCGGCGCTCACCTCCAGTAACAACCACGGTGCATGGACGCCAGTGGAAAGTGCAGCCAACCATGTTTGACCCCAATGACCATTCCCATCGCCGTTACAACCCGTTGAGCGGCACATGGGTCCTCGTCTCACCACACCGGGCCAAGCGCCCCTGGCAAGGCCAGCAGGAATCCCCTGACCGCAGCGCCCGCCCCAGTCACGACCCGCAGTGTTATCTGTGCGCAGGCAATCTGCGGGTGACGGGTGAGCGCAACCCGGACTACCAACACACCTACGTGTTCACCAACGATTTCGCGGCCGTGATGGCGGACACGCCTGATGCGCAGCAATCATCAGACGAACTGTTCCAGATCACCAGCGCCCGGGGCACCAGCCGGGTGATCTGTTTCTCGCCAGACCACAGCCTTTCTTTGCCTGAACTCTCCTTGCCCGCCATCGGTCACGTCATCCGAACCTGGATGTCCGAAGCCAGCGACCTGGGCCAAATCTACCCTGGCGTCCAGATCTTTGAGAACAAAGGCGCCATGATGGGTTGCTCCAATCCGCACCCGCATGGCCAGATTTGGGCCACCAGTTACATCCCCAGCGAAGTTCAGCGCGAGGACGAGCACCAGCGCGCCTACTTCGCCCAGCACCAGCGCGCCCTGCTGCTGGACTATGCCGAGCGTGAGGCCACCAGCGGTGAACGGGTCGTGGTCCAAACCACGCATTGGTTGGCCGTGGTGCCGTTCTGGGCGACCTGGCCGTTTGAAGTGCTGCTGCTGCCGCGTTTTGCGGTGCAACGCATCACCCAACTTAGCGCAGAACAGCAAGCCGATCTGGCTGTGGCCTTGAAAAAACTCACCAGCCGTTACGACAACCTGTTCCAGTGCTCGTTTCCGTACTCGATGGGCTGGCACGGCGCCCCATTTGATGGGCGCAGCACAGAGGGCTGGCAGTTGCACGCCCATTTTTACCCGCCGTTGCTGCGCTCTGCGAGCGTGCGCAAGTTCATGGTCGGCTTTGAGATGCTGGCCGAAGCCCAGCGCGATCTCACCCCAGAACAAGCCGCCGAGCGCCTGCGCGCCGTCCCCGAAGTGCATTACCGCGAATCACAGCCATGAGCTCCAGTTTGAATCAGGCGGTCACCCAAGCGTTCACCACCGCGTTTGGCTGCCCACCACAGCATCTTGTACAAGCGCCAGGTCGGGTCAACCTGATTGGCGAACACACCGACTACAACGACGGTTTTGTACTGCCATGCGCTATCAATTTCGGAACATACATCGCAGCAAATACAAGGGCTGACGCCATAATTCGTGTAATTGCCGCCGACTACGGCGCGGAGATCGACACGTTCCGCCTGGACCAACCCATCCCGCCTCTGGCGGATGGTGCCTGGCCCAATTACGTGCGTGGTGTGGTCAAGTACCTGCTGGAACACGGCCTGCCCTTGCAGGGCGCCGATCTGGCGCTGGCGGGCAATGTGCCGCAAGGCGCTGGGTTGTCATCCTCCGCGTCACTTGAAGTGGCGGTGGCCCAAGCCTTCAAAACCCTGCAGGGTTTTCAGGACCTGAACCCAACGGACATGGCCCTGATCGCCCAACGCGCTGAGAACCGTTTTGTCGGCTGCAACTGCGGCATCATGGACCAATTGGTCTCCGCACGCGGCGAAGCTGGCAGCGCCCTGCTGATTGACTGCCGGTCATTGGCCACCCAAGCGGTGCCGATGCCGCCAGATGTGGCGGTCATGATTGTCCATTCCCGGGTGCGGCGCGGGCTGGTCGGCAGCGAGTACAACACCCGACGCTTGCAGTGTGAGGCGGCGGCCAAACACTATGGCGTCAAAGCCCTGCGCGACCTCACCTTGGACAGACTCCTGGCCGACGCCGGTGATCTGGATGCCACCGTGCTACGCCGCGCCAGGCACATCGTCACCGAAAACCAGCGCACGCTCGACGCGACAACGGCACTGGCCGCAGGCGACCTGCGCCAGATGGGTGAACTCATGGCCGCCTCGCATGACTCGATGCGCGACGATTTTGAGATCACCGCACCGGCCGTGGATCGGTTGGTAGAGATTCTGCAGACAGCCATCGGCCCCGTCGGCGGCGCCCGCATGACGGGTGGCGGTTTTGGTGGCTGTGCTGTGGCGCTGATGCCGCTGGATCAGGTCGCATCGGTTCGTCAGGCCGTGGACGAGCAGTATCGTGCACCCACTGGAGAGGCTGGGACGGTCTACGTCTGCCAAGCCTCGGCTGGCGCTGGCCCGCTGTTTTAAGCCACTCTGGCACGCCTGACCTGACGCTCAGGTGGCATGTGTTTATTGGTATCAATAAGCTCTTAATCTCTATTGGATGAATATGAGCGTGCTGGCTATCATGCGCTCACTCTTTGGCTTTTGACCGGTTTCACACGACACCGATGCAGAGCCAAAGAGCTGTTTTCCGTGACCGAACACCTGAGCCAAAACACAGCTTGCCTGACTTGGCGTTCTCTCACGGTTCATGGTTTGATCAATTCCTGGGTGTTTTATGACCTCTTATGCATTGGGCCTGGATTACGGCAGTGATTCGGTCAGGGCCCTGCTGGTGAATGCGCACAATGGCGCTGAAGTCGCCAGTGCCGTTGTGTACTACCCGCGCTGGAGCCAAGGCCTTTTTTGCGCCCCAGCCAAAGACCAGTTTCGCCAACATCCGCTGGACTACACAGACAGCCTGATCGAAGCCGTGCAAGCCCTGTGGCGCAAAGCCCCCGCAGGCGCAGCCCAGCAGGTGGTGGGCCTGAGTTTCGACACCACAGGCTCCACCCCTGTGGCGCTGAACAGCGAAGGTGTTGCGCTGGCCCTGTTGCCCGAATTTGCGACCAATCCCAACGCCATGTTTGTCTTGTGGAAAGACCACACCGCCGTCAAGGAAGCGCAGCAGATCACTGCCGCAGCACACGCTGCACCAGAAAATTATCTGAAGTACGAGGGCGGCATCTACTCCTCAGAGTGGTACTGGGCGAAGGCCTTGCATGTGATGCGCGCCGACCCGGCGGTGGCCAAAGCCGCTTACATCTGGGTCGAACATTGCGATTGGATATCGGCCGTGCTCACAGGCACCACCCACCCCGACAAGTTACGCATGGGCCGCTGCGCCACCGGTCACAAACTGATGTGGCACGCCAGCTGGGGCGGTTACCCGCCAGACGCCTTCTTTGCCGGTATCGACCCGCTGCTGAGTGGCTTGCGTGACCGCTTGCCAACAGAGACCTTTACCGCAGACCAGTTGTGCGGCAGGCTCACCGAAGAATGGGCGGAGAAACTTGGCCTGCCAGTGGGCACACCGGTTGGCTTTGGTGCGTTTGACTGCCACATGGGCGCAGTGGCGGCCAATGTCAAGCCAGGCGTGTTGACCAAAATCATGGGCACCTCCACCTGTGACATCACCGTGGCCAGCTACGACGATATTGGCGACAAAACGGTACGTGGCATCTGTGGCCAGGTGGACGGCTCGGTGATGCCCGGCCTGGTGGGCCTGGAGGCCGGGCAGTCCGCGTTTGGTGACCTGTATGCCTGGTTTCGCAATCTGCTGATCTGGCCAACTGCCAACTTGCTGCGGCAAAGTACCTTGATCGACGACGCTACCAAACACAAGCTGATTCAAGAGATCGAAGACCGGACCCTGGTGGCCCTGGGCGCCGAAGCCGCCAAGCTCACCGTGGGCGAGACTGGCATCACCGCACTGGACTGGGTCAATGGCCGACGCACGCCCGATGCCGACCAGACCGTGGCCATGGCGATCACCGGCTTGAAGATGGGCAGCCAGGCGCCGCAGGTGTTTCGCGCGCTGGTAGAGGCCACCGCCTTCGGTGCCCGCGCCATCATTGAGCGCTTCAAAGACGAAGGCATTGCGATCAACGGCGTGGTGGTGATTGGCGGTATTTCCAAAAAGTCAGACTTTGTCATGCAGGTCTGCGCCGACGTCTGGAACTGCCCGATCGACGTGCTGGAGAGTGAACAAAGCTGCGCCTTGGGTGCAGCCATCTTTGCCGCCACCGTGGGTGGTGTGCACGCCAACGTGGCCAGTGCCCAAGCCGTCATGGCGTCACCCGTCTGCAAAACCTATGTGCCCAACGCCCAGGCGGCGCTGGCCTATGAACAGCACTACGCCCACTACCAACACCTGGGCGCCTATGTCAACCAAGGAAAGCCATGAGCTACACCGAGCTTAAACGCGCGGCCTATGAGGCCAACATGGAACTGGATCGGCGCAAGCTGGTGGTTTACAACTTTGGCAACGTGTCCGAAATCGACCGCGCCAAAGGGGTCATTGCCATCAAACCCAGCGGCGTGCCGTATGCCGATCTGACAGCGGATGACATGGTGGTGGTTGACCTCGACAACAAGGTGGTCGAAGGCAAGCTCAACCCGTCTTCCGACACCCGCACCCACACCCATTTGTACCGGCACTTTGCCAGCATCGGCGGCGTGACGCACACCCATTCCACCTTTGCCACCGCTTGGGCGCAAACACAAATGCCGATCCCCTGCCTGGGCACCACCCATGCCGATTTTGTTTACGGTGAGATTCCCTGCACAGCGGTCATCACCGACGCGCAGATTGCGCGCGACTACGAAGAAGAAACCGGGGTGCAAATCACCGACTGCTTCGCGGGCCGCAGCCCGGACGAATCGCCCATGGTCATCGTCGCCGGTCACGGCCCCTTCACCTGGGGCAAAGACGCCGCCAAGGCGGTCTACCACGCGGTGATTCTGGAAGAAGTGGCCCACATGGCTTACCTGACCCAGACGCTGCGACCGGGCATGGCGCCATTGAAACAGACCATCATCGACAAACACTTCCTGCGCAAGCACGGCAAGAACGCTTATTACGGCCAAGCCCAATAATTGATTGGCTATACCACTACATTTTGAGGAGCATTTCATGAAAGTTTACGACCACAAAGAAGTCTGGCTGATCACCGGTTCACAACACCTGTACGGCCCCGGCGTGTTGGCCCAAGTGGCTGAAAACAGCCAGACCATTGCCAGCAGCCTGAGCGCCTCAGACACTATCTCGATCAAGATCGTCGCCAAAAACACGGTGGTGTCCCCCACCGACATCCTGACGGTCTGCCAGGCGGCCAACAGCGACGCGAACTGTGTCGGTGTGATTCTGTGGATGCACACGTTTTCGCCAGCCAAGATGTGGATTGCGGGCCTGAAGGCGCTGCGCAAACCCTACATGCATCTGCACACCCAGTTCAACGCCGAACTGCCGTTTGCCGAGATCGACATGCATTTCATGAACCTGAACCAAAGCGCCCACGGCGACCGCGAGTTTGGCCACATCAGCACCCGCTTGCGCCAAGACCGCAAGGTGGTGGTGGGCCACTGGGCCGAGCCGCGTGTGCAAGCCGAGATCGACAGCTGGTGCCGCGTGGCCATGGGCTGGTTTGAGAGCCAAAACCTCAAAGTCGCCCGCTTTGGCGACAACATGCGCCAAGTCGCGGTGACCGAAGGCGACAAGGTGTCAGCACAGATCCAGTTTGGCTACGAGGTGCATGCGTTTGGCCTGGGTGACCTGCAGGACGTGGTGGCAACCATCACCGACGCCCAAGTGGCCAACCAGATCGAGGTCTACAAAGCCGACTACGAGGTCTCCCCTGCCCTGCTGGCTGATCCGCACCAGTTCGAGATGCTGCAAAACGAGGCGCGCCTGGAACTCGGCCTGCACAAATTCCTGACCGACGGTGGCTTTGGCGCTTACACCAACTGTTTTGAAAACCTCACCGGCACCACCAACCTGCCCGGCCTGGCCAGCCAGCGCCTGATGAGCCAAGGTTTTGGTTACGGCGGTGAAGGCGACTGGAAGACCGCTGCCATGGTGCGCATTGCCAAGGTCATGTCCAAAGGTCGCGCTGGTGGCACCTCGTTCATGGAGGACTACACCTACAACTTTGGCGCTGTCGGACAGGTGCTGGGCGCCCACATGCTCGAAGTCTGCCCGTCGATTGCTGCGGCGAAACCGAAGCTGGAAGTGCATTTGCACACCATTGGTTGCCGCAAAGACATTGCGCGGTTGCTGTTCACCGGCAAAGCGGGCCCAGCCATCAACATCTCGGTGATCGACATGGGCACCCGCTTCCGCATGATCATCAACGAGGTCGATACCGTGACCCCGGCGCAAGACCTGCCCAAACTGCCCGTCGCCAAAGCGCTGTGGCAGCCGCGCCCGAGTCTGGCGGTGGCAGCAGCGGCCTGGATTCATGCCGGTGGCGCCCACCACAGCGCCTACACCCAAGGCATCACCGCGGAAGAAGCCGTGGACCTGGCAGAAATGGCGGGCATCGAAGCGGTGGTGATCGGCGCTGACACCACGGTGCGCGGCATCAAGACAGAACTGCGCCACAATGGGGCTTATTACCATTTGAACCAGGGACTCTGATTTCAGGGATTTCTGCCTCTAGCCCTTATGTACGATGATTACGCAGCTCTCATTTTTGACATGGACGGTACGCTGGTAGACAGCGGCCAGTTACACGAATTCAGCTGGAGAGCCACGCTAAACAAGTACAACATTCCCATCGATGGGCCGCTGATGCGCTCCTTGGCCGGTGTTCCGACCAAGGAGACATTGGCATTCCTGATCCAGAAGTTCAACTGCCAGGTGCAAACCAGCCTGGACGAGATGAACGAGTTCAAAGAGCAGTGCGTGCGTGACAACGTGCAGCGTTATGTCAAACCGACCGCGCTGTTTGAGCTGGTCAAGCAATACCACGGCAAGAAGCCCATGGCCATCGGCACCGGCGCCAACACGCCTGAAGCGCTATTGGTTTTGCAGCAATGCGGTATCGACTCCTACCTGGACGCGGTGGTGGGCGCCGATCAAGTCCAGCACCCCAAACCCGCGCCCGACACCTTTTTGCGCTGCGCCGAACTGCTGGGCGTCCCACCCCAAAACTGTGTGGTCTTTGAGGACGCCCAACTGGGCCTGCAAGCCGCCAAAAGCGCCGGTATGGCCGCTGTTGACGTGTTCCTGACCCACCACATCTACAACGACTATTTTTGAGCTGGTAAGCCCGCCTGCCAGCGGCCTCGGATCAAGCAGCCCGGCTGCGCATTCAGCGCACGGCCGCGTTGGCCAGCACAAAGTCAGCAATAACGACGACATCCGCCAGCGGCAGCCTTGTTAACGTGGGCATAGCGACCTGCTGCATTGCCAGCGGATCGTCGCTGGCCATGGCCAGAATGCCTGGCCAATCGGGCCACAACGTAGCCTTGCCTTCCGAAGCACGCCACACCTCCAGCTTGGGAAAGTCACCGTGTTTAAAGCCTTCAATCAGCACCAGGTCACAGTGCGTCATACGGGCCAGCAAATCGTCCAAGGCGGGTTCAGGCGCGTTGCGCAACTCATGCATCAAGGCCCAGCGCGTTTGCCCCAGCAGCAGCACCTCTTGGCAGCCAGAGGCACGCAAACGGTACGAGTCCTTGCCCGGCCGATCAATGTCAATGTCCTTGTGGCTGTGCTTGATCACCGACACCACCAGACCACGCGACGTTAATTCGGGCACCAGTCGCTCCAGCAACGTGGTCTTGCCCATACCGGAATGCCCGGCGATACCAAAAATCTTCATGTTGCAGAGCATATCCAGTTGCTGATCACATAGCCATGAGGGCCATATCACAGGTCGAAGACGTCACCGCCCCATAAAAATACAACGACCAATCAAGCACTCTTGTTCCGCAATGACAAAACGCCAACAAAAAGCCCCGCCAGGTTACCCAGGCGGGGCTTAAGAGATTGAACCGTCAGCTGGCTTGCGCCAGCATCAGATTAGAAGCGGTGTTGCACGCCAACAGCAAACAGATTAACCGTGGTGTCAGCCTGAGCAGTAGCAAAGTCTGTCTTGCCGGTGGAGTAGCCACCATACACGAAGGTACGCTTGGACAATGTGTACTTAGCGCCCAGACCATAACCTGTGCGCTTGGCATCGCCCAAAGTGGCGTTGTCAGTAGACTTGGCGTAATTAGCAGACAGTGTCAAAGCTGCAGACACGGGAACATCAGCACCGATTTGCCATTCAGTTGCATCTGCACCGCTCACATTAGCAACGTTACCCACCTTGCCATATGCCAACAAAGCCTTGGCTACACCGAAATCATAGGAACCACCCAGACGTGTGAATTTCTGATCGTCCGTACCGGCTTGGTTGTTGTGCTCAACTTGGTAACCCAATTGCACAGCCAAAGGACCGGCGGCGTAAGCCAAGTTGAAGGCAGAAACCGAAGAATAAACGGTGGTGCTGCCATCACGAGGATCTTCTGCCAGAGAGTAAGCAACTGCACCGGTGAAACCACTGTAGTTAGCAGATTCGAACTTGATGGAGTTGTTCAGACGAATGGCATAAGCAGTGTTGTTAGTGCCAGTGGGAGTGTTGTAAGAACCGTTGTAGGAGCGGAAGGTGCGCGCCATGGCCGACAAGTTCGAGTCAAACACAGCGTCAGATGCGCCATTCACATCATCATATGGGCTAACGTTGCGACCCAGCTTGACGGCACCAAAATCACCGGAGAAACCCACCCAAGATTGACGACCAAACAACCGACCTTGACCCTGTGTGCCATCATCAATGTTGAATCCACTTTCCAATTGGAAGATGGCTTTCAGGCCACCGCCGAGGTCTTCTGCGCCTTTCAAGCCCCAACGTGAACCATTGACAGAACCACTGTCCAACTTGTTTTGTGTCGCGCTCACATTGTTAACGTCGGTTTTGACAGAAGCCAGATAGGTATCGAGAACACCGTAAATGGTTACAGAGGATTGGGCCATGGCGGCACCGGATGCGGCCAAGACGGCCAGCGCGATCAACGATTTTTTCATTTCAGATTTCTCCAAGGTTTTTACGAAGGGCTCCGGAACTGAAAGTCTCAGAACCCAGGGCCAACCTCCTACTCAGGAAGCTAAAAGCGATTGAAACAGAGGTTTGTGACATACGCCCCTATACCTTGACAAAAACTGCGCAAAACTGGTGCACGTGTAGCACCTTTACAACATCTTCGCAAAACACATCCACTTTGAGAGCGCTTGTAAGGTTCAAACTAAACATTCGAAATCATCAACCGTCTAATCAGGCGTGAATCATTCATGAAAAAACCCACTCGGTTTCCCGAGTGGGTTTTAAAAGTTTTGTCTTTAACTGACTTGCGTCAGCATCAGATTAGAACGAGTGCTTGACACCAACGGCATACTTGTTGGTTGTAATGTCATCAATACCAGGTTGGTCGGTAACTTTGTCATGCGACACAGCAGCGTAGACCAAGGTGCGCTTGGACAAGGTGTATGCGGCGCCAACGGAGAATGCGGTTTGCTTGAAGTCATCAGCACCATCAACGGTACCATCAGTCTTAGAACGTGAGTAACCAGTAGACAGCGTCAATGCGCTGGAAACCGGCACATCCACACCAATCAGCCATTCATTGGCTTTCCCGTCAACACCATTGGAGTTCGCAACATGGCCCAAAGCGGCAATCAGCTTAACGGCCGTCAGGTCATACGTGACATTCAATTGGGTCAGCTTCACTTCGAGTGGTGCTGTTGCGCTGTTATACGCTTTTTGCGTTTGGTAGCCCAAACCAACGTACAGAGGACCTGCAGCGTAAGAACCACCCAACGACTTGACTGTAGTACCGCCAGTGGTACCGTTGTTTTCATCCAAGCTGTAGCTTACAGAACCCGTGAAACCACTGAAAGTTGGGGTTGAATAATATATCGTGTTGGTAGGACGAGCGTTTTCTTGGATGTCAGATTGGAAAGCGATGCCCATCGGGCCAACAGTACCGCTACCAAAAACGGGAGCTGCTACACCTTCAATGTCGTTATAGGCGCTGCTGACCTTCCCCAACTTGACTTCACCAAAACCGCCCGAGAAACCAACCCAGGCTTCACGGCTAAAAGCCGAACCGGCGACGGCTTGAGTGCCATTGCTAACATCAAAACCTTGCTCCAATTTGAAGTTGGCTTTCAAACCGCCACCCAAATCTTCGCTACCCTTGAAACCCCAAACCGAGGTCGAAACAGCGCCACTTAACATCTGAGTCGACGAAGTCGAAGCGTTACCTTGATCTGATTTGATGTGAGCGAGGGAAACGTCAACCAAGCCATAAATAGACACGGAAGACTGAGCGAAAGAAGCGCCAGAGGCAGCGAGCACTGCCAAAGCAATTAGGCTTTTTTTCATGAGAAAAACTCCAAAAAATTAACAAAACGTTTGTTTGCTGCTTTGCAGCCTTTCAAACGGGCGGATGAAACATCGCAAGAACGATTTAACCACCGTCTCTGTAGAAAACGTGAACACAGCCATGTTTCATTTTTATTTCGCAGGTAAAGACGACTGTTTTGTCGCGCAGTAGCAACAGCCTCAGTAGCAATTTACGGCGGCAAGCCAAGCCCAGCCACCTATCCTGGCGGCGTTTTAAGACGGTGTTTTGGTACCCAAAGGCGCCAACTTATTAACACCAATGACAGGGAAAACCCCTGCCATCTGGGATGCAAAAGCCGTGCAACATTCAGCCAAACAGCACGACCGTTCTTTTTGCACAATGCAAAAATAGTCGGGTTGTTTTGAACTATGACTGACATACATACTACAGAGGAGACTACACACATGGCCGTCCCATCCAAAATGAAGCTGCTTTCGGGCCTGAGCCTGAGCCTGCTTGCCAGTTATGCATCAGCGTCCGGATTCCAGCTGATTGAACAAAATGCTAGCGGACTGGGTAATGCCTATGCGGGCTCAGCGGCTATTGCAGACAATGCGAGCACGATTTTTTACAACCCAGCAGGTATGACGCAGTTGCAGGACCGAGAGTTTTCGACAGGCGTGGCGGCAATTGGGACCAATTTTGATTTCACCAATCAAGGTTCAAACGTTGGCAGCACTTTGGCTGGCAACGGAGGCAATGGCGGTGGCTGGGGCTATGTCCCCAACGCCTATTTGTCTTGGGCGTTGAACAAGGATTTGTACGTCGGTGTGGGAATGGGTGCGCCCTTTGGCATGAAAACCGAGTACGACAACCACTGGATTGGTGCAGCGCAGGCCACCATGTTTGATGTCAAGACCTACAACATCAACCCATCCATCGCTTACCGGGTCAATGACAAGGTGTCATTGGGTGCCGGAGTGAGTTGGCAGCGCCTGACGGCCGATTACAACCGGCAAGTGGCGACTGTTGGGCCTGTAGGTGCGCCAACCGTGTATCCGAACTCACCTCTCAAGCTCAATTTGGAGGGTGATTCGTGGGGTTGGAACGTCGGGGCTTTGTTTACCGTTTCACCAGAAACAAAAATCGGTGTTTCTTACCGTTCAGCTATTAGCTACGACCTGACTGGAGACATCGCTGTGAGCGGACCTAACGCCACGGTCAATGCTGGCGGTTCTAGCGGTGCAAAAGCCAGTCTGAAGCTGCCAGATGTTTTTATCCTGAGTGGTACGCATCAGCTCAATACCAGATGGCAGCTGTTAGGTGATATATCCTGGACAGGCTGGAGCAGCATTCCGAAAATTGACATACTGCGCACATCGGGAGCCCTTGCACAAACGCTTGATACTGACTTCAAAGACGCTTGGCGTGTGGCCGTTGGCGCTAACTACCAGTACAGCAGTGACGTCAAGCTGAAGTTCGGCATTGCATACGATCAAACGCCAGTCAAGAGTGCCTCCACAAGGCTGGTGTCTCTGCCAGACAATGACCGCACTTGGTTTTCTGCGGGTGCCCAGTGGTCGCCTAGCAAGGGCTCGGTGCTTGACTTTGGTGTCACCTATTTGTATCTGAAAGATTCACAAATCAAAAATGATCAAACCGCATTTGGCCGGGGCTTGGTATCAGGCAACTACGAAGCCAGCGCCTGGATTCTGGGGGTGCAGTATTCACACGCTTTCTAAGCTGCTTTTTTGGTAGCACCCTTAAAAAGCCCCTTGAGGGGCTTTTTCTTTTTTGTCAGCCAGCCAACTCACCCCCGAAAGTACAAAAACCACACCACGCCAGCGGCCACAGCCAGCACCAGCGCCACATAGGGCCAACGCGATTGCTGGTCGGCATAGGGGTCGCGCAACGAGCGCTGGGCGTTGGCGGGCAGTTGTGCCAGTTGGGTCAGCGAGGTGCCAAATGGGATATTGATGCGAGCCCGGGCATTGATCGCCCAGCCATTGGCGTCCAAGATCGGACCCAGGTTGCGAACACGCAGCTTGAACCAGGCCAACAAAACGGCGGGGCCAGAGATCAGCAGCACCACCCCAAGAAGCACCAGTGGCCACTGCCACCAGGCCAGCGAGAACAAACCGCTGACCACTGACACAGCCATGGTACCCACTGCACCCAGCGCCAACCCGATGGCGGCAAAAATACCGGCAAACTTGCCCACATCAAACGGCGGCGGTGGCGGTGCTTTGGCGGCATCGCCGGCGGTTGCCTTGGCGCTGGCAGTCAAAGCGGCGCCCACGAGTTTGTCATCGGTCGCTTTGACTTTGTTGGCGGCCAGCTTTTGCACTTGGGTGCCCACAGCACGTGCCACTTGTTTGTAAGGCGCCCAAAAGGCCTGGCGCAGACTGATCGGGTGGTCGATGATTTTGGTGATGGTGGCATCCCAGTCACGGCCCTGTCGGTCGTAAAACACGCCATTGCGCCCAACCATGAGTTGATCCGAGTCACCCGCTGTGAAGGCAGCGGCAATGCTCAGTTTGTCAGCACCACTGACACAGTCGCAGTACACCAGACATACCCGCGACAGATTCGCCAGTGCGGCGTGCTTGGCAGCATCATTCACCGCAACACACAGCTCGCAGGAGCGACCATCCAGATACAGCGTGCCGATCTGAAAGGTGGCCTTGCCTTGGCGGGTGTAAAAGTCACGGAACGCGACAAAGTTATTGGCCAGTTGCTGCAAGTCGCGCACATAACGTGCAAGCTTTTCCAGATCGCGCACACCATCGCCTTCAGCCGACGGGTCGGGTTTGGCTGCCAACCAGTTGGTGTAAGCGGCCAATTTGGCCTGAATGGTTTGCCAGTCTGTCGCGCTGATCTGCTGACGTGCGCCAAGTAGCGGTGTCACCACTGTGTCGCGCAGCGTGGCAATGCGACTTGCCCAAGCGGGGTTGATCCCCCCCGCCAGCGGCAAGGCGGCGTCTGCCGCCACATGGGCCAAGGGCAAGTCACTGATGCCTTGGCTGGCTGCTTGCAACGTGGCGGGGGCCAAGGCCTTGAGCGCGTCTTCGGACGCGTTGAGCACACCGCTGGCACGCGCATCAAAAGCGGCGAGTTGGCAGCGAGTGAAAAAATCTTGCACCTTGCTGTCCAGTTCGCTCACCAGCGCATGAGCGGCAGCAGTGCCTTCACCCAGTGGCAGTGCGTCGTGGCCCGCGGCTTCCCAGGTTGCCAGCGCACGTTCTGCATGGCTGAGCTGGGCGGCACTGGCTTCTGCTACGGTCAACACATCGGCGTCAGTTTTGCCCAGTTCCTTGGCAAGCAGCAGCGCGGCGGCCTTGATGGACTTGCCGAGGTCGTCGTCGTCACGGATCTGGGCGATGGGAACACCGTCGAGCTTTTGCACCAGCGCTTCGGGGCTGATCAGGCGGCTATTCACCCAGGCGATGGCTGCCAGTAACTCCGGCGCGCGCACATGGCCGTCGTTGTCACTGTCGATGAACTGCAAGCTGCGGCTATCGAACTCGATGCCCTTGACCGGGCAAGACAACGCCACCCAAAGTTTTTGGTCAAGCGTGCTCAGCGCCAGAAGGTCAGCCGCTGTATCGAGCTGCACCTGATCGAACCCACCCGCCCTGAAAAAGCGCCATAGATGAGGGTCATTTGCCACAGTGGCTCCTTGTTTTAATGGAATGCGCTTGATATTAGTGCCTGTCTGGCCGCACCCCGCCCCGCTGGATCTAGAAATTGAAGGCCCACACCAAAAATATCACAAAGCCCGCCGCACCCACAACAGCATGCGAGAGCAGCACCATGCCACCGGCCTGACGCGACCAACGCCGGGCTACTACCGAGGTGGCGAACCCCGTTATCACCGCAGTGGCTAGCACCAGTGCAGCAGATTTACCGAAGGAACCAGCGGCGACCACGCTGCCATCGGGCGCTGTGCGCAGCAGCATGACCACCATCTCCATCCCGGCAACCCCCAAAATGAGGTGAAAGCCAATGTGAATGGGATTGCTGCTTGAGCGGCGCAAAAACTGCCACCCCATCCACAAGCCCAAGGCCATGGACGCGCTGAGCAAAAAGACAACGGGCATCAGTGGTGTCAAGCCATCACTCCTCACAGCAAATGAATTCAAATCCCAATCTCAGGCCAGCGCTGTCGAACCACCACCCAAGCCACCAACCCAATCATCAGCAAGGCCAAAGAGGTTCCTGCCAACCCGACCGTGGAATGCATCACCAGTGGCGCAATCACCCCAGCCACCAACCCATTGGCACTGGAACCGATAAAAGCCTGCAGGCTGGACGCCATGCCGCGCCGCTCTGGATGCAGATCCAGCACCAGCAAGGTCACCGCTGGCACCATCATGGCCCAGCCAAACGAAAAAATCGCCATCGGCACCATGGCCCACCAGGCGTCAGCCTTGAACAACAGGTTGGCAACCAGATTGAGGACCGCCACGCCCAACATGATCCAAAACCCGAATTTGATCTGGCGCTTGGGCAACACCCGCCCCGCCATGCGACCACTGCACCACGCCCCGCTCATCATGCCCATGATGTTCAGCACAAAAAACCAGAAAAAGTGGGTAGGCGACAACGCCAGATGCTCCCCCAAAAACACAGGCGCGGACAGCACATACAAGAAGGAGCCGTTGAATGGCACACCACTGGCCAGCGCCAGCAAAATGAAGCGTGGGTCCCGGCCAAGCTGCCAGTAGCCCTGCATCAAATTGCTGATCTTGAGCGGTTGGCGGTGGCTTGCATGCAATGTTTCAGGCAGCAGGTAGTAGTTGGCCACCCATAGAAAGATGCCAATACCGGTCATAAACCAGAAAATGCTGTGCCAGCCGAGGTTGTCAAACAGCACGCCTCCCACCATCGGCGCCACGGCAGGCGCCACACCAAAATAGATGGTGATCTGGCTCATGACTTTTTGCGCCTGCGCAGGCGGGAACATGTCTCGCACCACCGCGCGTGACACCACAATGCCCGCCCCCGTGGTCAGCCCCTGGACAGCCCGGAAAAACACCAACTGCCCAATGCTTTGCGCCAAAGCGCAGCCCAGAGAAGACACCGCAAACGCGGCCAGACCCCACAACACCACGGGTCGCCGCCCCACGCTGTCTGACAAGGCACCATGAAACAGGCTCATGAACGCAAAACCAAACAGGTAGGCAGAAAGCGTCTGCTGCATCTGAACCGGCGTGGCATGTAAAGAGGCCGCTATGCCTGAAAACGCGGGCAAATAGGTGTCTATGGAAAACGGCCCGAGCATACCCAGCACAGCCAACAACAGCGCCAAGGCCCAGCGCGGCGCTTTCCAAATATGGTGTGCGTCAGGATTCATCAAAACACACGCTCCAAAACACAAGACAGAAACTGGCAAAACAAGGCATGGGGTACTCAATCGGTTGGGGCTGATCGCGCTGCGTTCAGCCCGGGGCAGCATGTGGTTGCTGCATTTGCGACCACGCCCGCTTGCGAGCTATTGTGGCCACTACAAAAAAACACCTCCTACAGACTTGCCCAAGCTTGGATTCGCGCCAATGCTGCAGAAGGTCCGCACAATGCGGTCAAGCATACAAATGCACTCAAGCCCTTATAAAATAAGGGTTAGTCGCTATGCTTTTTTACAAAAGAGCGCCACCAAACCATTCAGGGGAGGCCCATACTGGACCGACACCATGGTTGGTCGACTTGGCAAACGGCGCCCGTGCCTGGATGCACGGTGGCACCATCCCACCATCGACGCACTCAATCCACGACACCCGGGATATCAAAGTAATTCTTGGCATTGCGGTAGCTGATGTCCTGCACCATGGCGCCAAAGGTCTCAAAGTCAGCCGGGATCTCACCGTTTTGCATCCAGCCGCCCACCAGCGCACACAAGATGCGCCGGAAGTACTCATGGCGCGGGAACGACAAGAAGCTGCGCGAATCGGTGAGCATGCCCACAAAACGTGACAACAAGCCCAGGTTACCCAAGCTGATCATCTGACGGCGCATGCCTTCAATGTGGTCGTTGAACCACCAGGCCGAACCCATCTGGATCTTGCCCGGCACCGAGCCGTCCTGGAAACAACCCATGACCGTGCCCAGCACTTCCAGATCATTGGGGTTGAGCGAATACAAAATGGTCTTGGGCAACTGGCCTTCGCTTTGCAGCGCGTTCATGAACGCGCCCAGCTTGCTGGCAATCTGCTCATCGTTGACCGCGTCGTAGCCAGTATCTGGGCCAAGTTGCTTGAACATGGCGCTGTTGAGGTTGCGCACCGCAGCCAGATGCAATTGCATGGCCCAGCCGCGCTTGGCGTTCATGCGACCCACATCGAGCAACACCGCTGTCTTGTAAGCATCGGCCTCGCTGGCCGTCAAAGCGGTACCACTCAAGAGTTTGGCAAAGATGGCTTCAATGGCCTGTGCGCTGGCAAAGCTGGCAAAGGGCACGGTCAGGCCGTGGTCAGAAGCACGGCAGCCCAGGCTATGGAACACCGCATGGCGGGTATCGAGCGCGGAGATCAACGACTGGTAGGAGCCAATAGCCACATTGGCACTGGCGCCGAGTTTGTCGATGTAGGCTTGCCAGAGGGTGAGGTCGTCGGTGGCCAGGGCGCGGTCTGGGCGGAAGCTGGGCACCATCACGGGTTGACCCGGTTGACGCACTGCAGCGTAGGCAATATGGTGCTCCAGCGAATCAGCGGGGTCGTCGGTGGTGCCAACGGCACGCACCTTCATGCGCTCCAGCAGCGAGCGTGCACCAAACTCGGGGCGCACGATCTGGGCGTTGCATGCTTCCCAGATGGCGGGTGCGGTTTTTTCGGACAGGGGCTCATTGATGCCGAAGTAGCGTTGCAGTTCCAGGTGGGTCCAGTGGTACAGCGGGTTGCCTACCAGGCGCGGCACGGTTTGGGCCCAGGCCAGGAAGGTTTCGTAGTCGGGTTCGTGGCCGGTGATGACTTGTTCAGGCACGCCGTTGGAGCGCATGGCGCGCCATTTGTAGTGGTCACCACCGAGCCAGGCGTGGGCGATGTTGCGAAAGGTGGTGTTGTTGGCAATGTCTGCGGGCGGCAGGTGGCAGTGGTAGTCAATGATGGGCATCTGCGCCGCATAGTCGTGAAACAGCCGCTTGGAGCAGTCATCGGGCAGCAAAAAATCAGCATTCATAAAGGGGGTCATGGGGTTCTCCGTCTCTTTTGGATAGCTGCCACCATAGTTGGCAACAGTGGATGTGGTCGACAGGTGCGCACTCTACACCAAATAGAATGGAAATTCATCCAAACTGAAACAGTGTTTTGCTTGAGGTGGATTTTATGTTGGGAAAATGGAACTGCGTTTCAAAAATATAAAACTTTATCGTATATTCGCAGCGCCAACCTGATTCGATCCGCATCTATCGGGCGCTGTCCAACCAATATCCTGAAAAAGTAAACATGACTAAGCACAATGCCTATCTGGTGCTCAACGCCGGTTCCTCGAGTTTGAAGTTTTCGGTCTTCCGGCAAGTGGCTGACACCACTGAGCTCAAGACCATCCTGTCTGGCCAGATCGCGGGCATCGGTAGCCTCGCCACTTTCATCGCCAAAGACGCCAACCGCCGGGTGCTGGCCGAACACCAGTGGAGCGATGCCGACTCCAATAACCGCGACGTTCTCTTGCAATACCTGCTGGACTGGATCAACACCACCCTGGTGGATGACCACATCGTCGCCGCAGGCCACCGGGTGGTGCATGGTGGGCGCTTCCTGGGCCGCCCGATGCAGGTCAACGCCGATCTGCTGGACCAGTTGGAGCAGTTGGTGCCCCTGGCGCCGCTGCATCAGCCACACAACCTGGCACCGATGCAAATCCTGGCACGCAACCACCCTGAGCTTGATCAGGTGGCCTGCTTTGACACCGCTTTTCATAGCACCCAACCCTGGCGCGCCAAGGCCTACGCGCTGCCGCGTGAGTTGAGTGAGGAGGGCGTCTGCAAGTACGGTTTTCATGGCCTGTCTTACGAATACGTCACCCAGCAATTGCTCGCCACCCATCCGGAACTGGCCAAGGGCCACATCGTGATCTGCCACCTGGGCAACGGGTCGAGCCTGTGCGCCGTCAAGGATGGTCGCAGCATGGACACCACCATGGGATTTACGGCGCTGGATGGCGTGCCTATGGGAACCCGCTCTGGCAGCATCGACCCAGGTGTGCTTTTGTATCTGATGAACGAAAAGCAAATGGACGTGGCAGCGATTGAAGACCTGCTGTACCGCCGCTCTGGCTTGCTGGGTGTGTCGGGCCTGTCCAATGACATGAAGGTGCTGCAAGAATCAACCGAGCTGCACGCCAAACAAGCGGTGGAGTTGTTTTGCTTCCGCGTGGCCAAAGAGGTCGGTGCCATGGCTGCCTCCATGGGGGGGCTCGACGCGCTGGTTTTCACCGCCGGCATTGGCGAAAACTCGCCCGAGATCCGCGAATTAGTGGCCCAACAACTCGAATGGCTGGGTGTCAAACTCGACGCTGCGGCCAACAGCGAGCGCCGGGTCGACATCTCTGCTGCTGACGCACGCGTGCCAACCTTTGTGCTGCCGACCAACGAAGAGATGATGATCGCCAAGCACACCATGAACGTGCTGGCTGCCGCCAAAGCGGCCTGAGCTGCGTGAGCCGCCGCGCAGGCCCACGGCGGTTGGTGTGGTGTTTTTTGCTATGAATGATGTAGCTATAAGCCCTTATTAAATAAGGGTTGTAGCCATTTTTATGTAAAAAAATCGGCCATTGTTTTTTGCCTGTGCGCTGCAGTCGTGTCAGCCGGTGGCTTCTGGGGCAGCAGCGCGCCATGCCTTAAGAGTTTGTTAATGAAGGGTGCACACAATGGCTGCTTCGTTTCACGAGCACGCCATGACACCTCAATCCACCCCGCATTACGACGCCCTGAGCAGGGCTTTCCATTGGGTCACCGCCATCGTTGTGACCGCTGCTTTCATCCTTGGGCCGGAGGGTTTTGGCCGTCTCATGCGCAATGGCATCGACCCTGCTACCCGCAGCGACATTGTTTGGCACGAAACCTTGGGGATGGTGGTCTTTGGGCTGACCGTGTTGCGTCTGCTGTGGGTGGCATTCAGACCCGCAGCGCCACAGATTGCCATGGCGGGCTGGATGCACCTGGCGTCAAAAGGCGCGCACCTGGCACTTTGGGCGCTGATGCTGGCCGTGCCCGTCAGCGCATTTTTGGCCTTAGGCAGCGAAGGTCACCCGTTGACCTTGCTCGGTGGTTTGCGTATCGATCAGATGCCGGTGATTGCCAACTCTGGTTTGGCGGATCTGGCCGACTGGGGTGATGTTCACGGTTTCTTGGGCGACGCCATCATCTGGCTGGCCGGGTTACATGCCGTGGCGGCGATCTACCACCACGTCATCCTCAAAGACGGCGTGCTCAAAACCATGTTGCCTCGCTGGGGGCGTTCATAACCATCCTCGCTCTGTGATCTGCGTCCCTGGGATGGTCCGGGGCGTGACACCGATTACCATCGGCGCCTGTTTGTTGAGCACACATCCGCAAGTCATGGTTGGCCGTTGTGACGAAACCATGGCCACCCAAACTGCCACCGTGTGCTTTGCCTGCGTCCAACTGGTCCATCGATGTCCTCCATAACCTCCCAACCCTTTCAGCCTGTCATTGGCTCTCTGCTCTCGACGGACTTGTACAAGTTCAGCCAGCATCAGGTGATGCTGCACCACATGGCCACCAACCAGGCCGAATACCGGTTTGTCTGCCGCAACACCCCGCAATACCCGCTGTCCGAACTGGCCGATGACGTGGGCAAGCAGCTCGACGCTCTGTGCCAATTGCGCTTTACCGAAGATGAACTGGCCTACCTGGGCAAGTTGCGTTACCTGAAGTCCGACTACATCGACTTTCTGCGCCTGTTTCAGTTCCAGCGCCGTTTCATCACGGTCAGCACCAACGGTGGCACGTTGAACATTGTTGCCAAAGGCCCGCAAGTGCATGTGATGGGCTTTGAGATTTATGTTCTGTCCATCGTCAACGAGCTGTACTTCCGCCGTCTGGCATCTGAGCGCGGCAGCGAGCAGGTATTTTTGGCGGAGGCGCGCAAACGCCTGGCTTCCAAAATCACCCTGTTGCGGGATTACCAGAACGCGAATCCCGCCGCCGCTGGTGGCCGACCCGGCTTGAACCCTTTTGAGTTCTTTGACTTTGGTGCACGCCGCCACTTTTCTGGCGCATGGCATGCGGAAGTGGTCCAGACATTGGCGCGCGAGGTGCCTCAATTCTTCAAAGGCACCAGCAACGTCTTTCTGGCCAAACAGTTTGGGCTCACCCCGATTGGCACCATGGCCCACGAGTATTTGCAGAGTTTCCAGGCCTTGCCTGGGGTGCAACTGAAGTACTTCCAAAAGAAGGCGCTGGAAACCTGGGTTCAGGAATACCGCGGCGACCTTGGCACGGCGCTGACTGATGTGGTTGGCATGGACGCCTTCCTGGGCGACTTCGACCTGTTTTTTGCCAAGCTGTTCGACGGCTTGCGCCACGACAGCGGGGACCCGCTGGCCTGGGGTGAAAAAGCCTTGGCGCATTACGCCAAACTCAAACTCAACGCCAACACCAAGCGGCTGGTGTTCTCGGACGGGCTGGATGTGCCCACTGCGCTGTCCTTGCATGCCCACTTTGCCAACCGGGTGCAAACCGGCTTTGGCATCGGCACCAACCTGACCAACGACACCGGGCTGGAGCCACTGAACATTGTGATGAAGCTGGTGTCTTGCAACGGCCAGCCCACCGCCAAGCTGTCAGATTCACCAGGCAAAACCCTGTGCGAGGACGAGACCTTCCTGGCTTACCTGCGCCAGGTGTTCAACATGCGCGACTGAGCTGGTATTCACTGGCGTGGCAGCGCGCCAGCGTCGCGCAAGTGCGCGTGTATCCGGCGAAATGCGTGCGGCGAGGGCAGATCTCGGTCTATTTAGCTTACACGTAGATTACAATCCCTGGCTAATTTTGTCGAATAACGGGGTAGAGATTCAAATGGCAGATCTTCCAGAAAACGCATGGATTAGCCCGAAGGTGCTGACCCTCATCGCCGAGCAACAGGTCACTGAAAAAGGTCTGAAAGACGCCCGCACCACCTTTCTGCTTGCGATCAGTGCCGGCATATCTATCGGCTTAGGTTTTGTGTTTTACACCACGGTCACCACCGGCACCGCAGGTGTGGCATGGGGGCTGAGTCACTTGGTGGGTGGCGCCATGTTCAGCTTGGGGCTGATGCTGATTGTTGTCTGTGGTGGTGAGCTGTTCACGTCAACCGTGCTCACAACCGTTGCCCGCGCCAGCCGCAAAATCACCACCGCGCAGATGCTGAAAACCTGGTTGTTTGTCTATGCTGGCAACTTTGTTGGTTCGCTGCTGTTGGTTGCCATCGTGTTCCTGGCGGGCGTCCATCTGGCGGCAGACGGTATGTGGGGCGTGAACGCCTTGAACATTGCCCAACACAAACTGCACCACACCTATATCCAGGCAATCATGTTGGGGGTGATGTGCAACATGATGGTCTGCCTCGCTGTTTGGATGAGCTTTGCGATGAAAAACAGTTTCGAGAAAGCCATGATTGTGATTCTGCCCGTCGCCTTGTTTGTCGCAACCGGGTTTGAACACTGTGTGGCCAATATGTTCATGATCCCGATGGGTATGGTGATCCAGAATTTTGCTGGCCCGGAATTCTGGACGGCTGTGGGTGCTGATCCCTCTAAATGGGCTAGCCTCACATTGTCGAACTTTGTCTTTGACAACCTGATTCCCGTGACCATCGGCAATATCCTGGGCGGTGGCGTTCTCATCGGTTTGGGCCATTGGTACATTCACCGCCAACCCTACCTCGCCAAAGAAGCCGCAGCACCCAAAGGCTCTGAGGCGCAAAAAGCCTGATCCCCTTCAGATATCAAGCAGCCATTGTCTTGAATCACCCCCGGTTTCTGCACAGCTAGTGTGCAGCCGGGGGTTTTGTCCTTCTGGACGACTCGTTGGAGTTCAGCGCCTGGGTGCTCATGATGGTGTGCGCGTCATACGACTCGATGATGGCGTTTTGCACCTCGGTGTGCAGGTCAGGTGAGTTGGCGAACTGCTCTTTGGAGTTGTTGGCCGCCTGCTGTTGCAGCGTTTTGGACTCGCTGACCTTTCCCAGCAGGGTGCCATTCACATAACGCAGTTGGTCCTGTTCGCTGGTGTCATTGCCAAACAGGTCATTGAGCTTGTTGATCAGCTCGGCCATGTAGACCTTTTGCTGCTCCTGCACACTGCCGCTACCAGCTTCGGTGATGGGCGCCAACTTTGGCGTTTCGCCCTGCGACAAGGGCAGGGCACGACGGCCCTGGTCTTTGAGGTGATGGTGTGTCAGCAGCGTGCAACGTCGGTCGAACTGGTCCGAAGGAGGGTGAGCAGAGTGTCTTCGGCCTTGGCACCGTGGTTTTTGACCAGTGTGTCCCAGGCTTTGGCTTGCGTGGTTTGCACCCAGGCCAGTACATCAGCCGGGAAGATGGCGCGTGCGCGGTCATAGCCTGCGGCATCACCCTCGGCGTAGAGCCATCCGTGGCTGCCCAGGTGTTGGCAGATTTCCGTCTCGAAGCTGATCCCTTTGTGCAGGCTCATAACCCTCCCTGGGGTTGTTTTTGTATATCAAATCGGCCTCTGGCCCTTTTGGAATAAGGGTTAGTAGCTATCAAAATAAATTAACTCAGTACACCGCATCATGGTCGCCCACGTTCACCGGGATGATTTGGTTGTCTTGAATCAACAGCTCCAGCGTGATCCGGTACGACAAGTTGATGGACACCGAATGCAGACCGTCCAGCTTGCCGCGCAAAGGATGCAGCCGCAGCGACGGGTGGGCCGGGTTGGCCTCCAGCACTTGCAGGGTTTTGAGGTATTGCTGACGCAAGTCCGGGTGGCGTTTTAAAAAGCGTGCCGCCCGGCGGTTGTATTGCTCGGTGAAGACCAGTGCAAAAGGCATCTTGGGCACCGCAGCCGGGTTCACATCGCGTCCAGCCGCGCCAGGTGTGCTTCGGGCGGCTCTTGCACCGCGCGCCCCGCCGCCAGGTCGGCGCGCGTCTGGGCCAGTGCGGCGTCCAGTTCACATTCCCGCAGGTAGTGGTAATGCGCCATGTCCATCACCACAAACTTGTCTTTGCCACGCACCGACACAATCGCCTCAGGCGCGGTGCTCAGGGCCAGTTCAATGGCTGAAATACCTTTGGTTTTGAGGTCGTTGGCGCTGATGTGGGACATGACAAGCTCCTAACATGTTGTAAAGCGAGCGGTGAATCATACGATTGATCACGCGGTAGGTCTAATGTTGCAGCCTGCTTGGCAGATAAGTTTTGAGGAAATAGGTCTCTAGCCCTTATTCAGTAAGGGCGTGTAGCTACATATTGCATAGTTAAACCACAGCGCCGCGCACACCGAACTGGCTGTGGGCGGGTGTGGTGATGTATGGAGCGACTTTGTCAGCAATGCAATTCAAACTGTCTTGACCGTACGCGCTGTCGTTCTTGGCGCAATCTATCCTGAGACGGTGCCGAAAGCGCCTGACGGGCCAGTGCATCAATTTGCTTGATCTGCTCATCCAAGTAAGTGCATTCGGCGTTGCGTGTGGACACGTTGTTGGTGGTGCCGACCGTGGGGGATTGGACTTCAATAAGCTGAGGCTCCGTTGGGGCGGCGGCCGTGTAAGCTGGCATCTGCGGGGCCACCGTCCCGACCTTGGCGGTGTTCACCGTCACGCTGCTTTTTTGGGATCCACTGGGACACTCGCCGTCGGTAAAGATCACCTTGCCGCTGACAACGCACTTGGTCACGGTGTGGGTGTTGTTGTCCATGGGCTGGCTGGCGCCGGGTGAGTTGGCTGCATCTGCCCGACCCGCGTGTGTAGCGTCCGTCGAACCCATGCCGGGTCTGGTGATCACCTCGGTGACAGGTGAACCTACAGCGGTTTTTGGGCGGACTTCCCACCAAAGAAAAGACTTGTAGAGCAGAAACAGAACCACAACACAAGCCAGGACCACCCACAACATCGTGCGCCATGCACTGTCTCCGTCAGACCTTGGATTGGCAAACATGCTGATGGGCGGTTCTCGCACGTCCTCGCGGTCTGGCAGACCCATATCCCGTCCTCCATTGGTCATCGGCCCTTTCAGGCCAGTTGCTGCTGCGGTTGCTGAGTCGGTAAAACTGCATTCAAGATCAGTGTAATGATCAAAATGCCTTGGTGAGGGACAGAACCGACAGTACCTTTGAGCTAGGTCATAAGGCACCATCATCCCGCGCTGTTGTTGTTCTTACCAGCAGGCACCTCGCCCCATCAACTGCCAGAGGGATGACTGGGTCCTATGGTCATGCGAATCTTTTTTGCTGCTTGTGTCCGTGCCGAAGAGGTTGAATAGTTATGTGAGAAATTAGGCTATGAGCCTTTATTTATAAGGAAAAATAGCTGTCAAAAGCATAGTATTCTTCCAGTTGATATCGGCTCTTTTTTCGGTGACACAAGAGGCGCAAGGCCCTTCCTACCTGGATCTGCGGACGAAGCTGCAGGCTTTGCAGTTGAGCGCTGGCGAGAGCGGACAAGATAAGTACCGGTTGGCGATGCTACTCCTCGCTGCCGTTGAGCAACAGTTTCCAGTCATTACATCGGAGACCTGAAGACATGCAATTGACGGACATTGACTATGTCTGCTGCGTGCCCGCCGCGCTGGAGCTTCCGTGTACCGTTTACAAGTACCGCAAGGTGAGCAAGCGTCTGGTCCAGTCCTTGCGCGAGGGGCAAATCTATCTGGCGAAGCCGGAGTCCTTCAATGATCCGTTCGAGCCGGAGCGCATCTTCTCCGGCTCTGCATTCAGCGTCGAACTTGCCAGAACGGTGCATGAGGCCGGCGTGCTGTGCCTCTGCAAGAGCAATGACAATTTGCCAATGTGGTCCTACTACGGCGATGCCTTGAAGGGACTGGCGATTGGCTATGACATGGCCCACTTGGTGCGCAGCCTTGCGCCTGTGGCGCCTAGCCCGAACGATTTGTCACCGCGATGGCGGTATGTCTTTGGCTTGGACTACCGCGACGATGGACTCAGTCTTGTCAAGGAAGTGGATCTGTTGAGGAATGATGCTCGGACGGATAACGAGCGCCAGAAGATGTTTGCGACCAAAGCTACAGCATTCAGCCATGAAGACGAGTGCCGGGTTGTTGTTCAACCTAGTGCTGACAGTTCGCCCGAATATGCTTGGTCCGGCCATGGGCTGTATCGGTATGCACCAGAGGCTGTGAGAGAAATCGTGTTCGGTGAACTGATGACTGAGTCAGGTCGGCGAGCCATCATGGAGGTCATGGTCGGGCGGGAGGTCAGCTATTTCAATGCCGTCCGCCACAAAGACAGTTTCAAAATTCGTGTGGAGCCTGTCAGTTCAGCAGGCCTACTGGTCGGCTAGCCTGGAACACTGCCATGAGCGAACGCTACCAAGTCTCCGGCTCCGAAGGTGAGTTTGAACCCGGCTCGAATGGGCAGGTGCTGCGCAATCTGGTGGGCATTGTCTCACCAGAGGATATGGACGAGCTGGAGCTGCACCTGCTGGGCGATCTGTACGATGAGGTACTGGTACAGAGCCTGCCTGATCGGTCTCTCACGGTGGTAGATCTGAAAAATTGGCACCGCCTGTGGCTGGGCAATGTCTATGCCTGGGCGGGACAGGAGCGTTCGGTTAACCTGAGCAAGGGCGGCTTTCCGTTCGCTACGGCCAGTTTGCTAACCGGCTTGCTGCGAGATTTTGAGCGGAAGTACCTGGCACCTTGGACGCCCTGCGGCCAATTGAGTGCCAAAGATCTGGTGCATGCCATTGCGGTAACCCACGTCGAGCTGATCGTGATCCACCCGTTTCGCGAGGGCAATGGGCGTTTGTCACGCTTGCTGGCTGACGTGATGGCGGTGCAGGCTGGCCATCAGCCACTGGACTACAGCAGCTGGGAGCAGCGTAAGCCGGCTTATATTGGCGCGATTCACGCGGGGCTTTTAGGGGACTACGGCCCTATGGCGGGGTTTGTCACTGAGGCCATGGCTGCGGGCGAAGCCGGCCAGGACAACGATGAGCTTATCGGGCCAGCTTGATGTGGGCAAAGCGCGCCGAGGGGGCTTGCTTCAAGCGCTGTTCCAGCTGGGCCACGCTGGACCCCGTTTCAACGGCAGTAGAGCTGGCCACTGCGCGCTGCACGGCCCTGCGGCTGGGCTTGTTAATCGGGGGCTGCGTGGTTTTCAACATGGTGTGCGTTGGCGATCTCGGTGCAGTGATTTTACCGGTTCAGCAAACATCTTGGCGATTGCAGCAAGCGGGACGGCAACCGCTGTATCGAGCTGGAGTTGAAGCGAGCCGACCTGCAGCAGCGTCGCTATTCGGCCGCGCAGATCTCGCAAGCGCTGCAAAAGCTGATGGCGGCGGCGGATGCCACCGGTGTGACCCTGTACCAGGCCAATCTGCGCACCTACCGGTTAGATCAAACCTAGGGTTACGCGTTGGCCACATGAAAAAGCCCCTAGCCATAACAGCTAGGGGCTTTTTGTATTTGGTGCCGGAGAGATGCCTTTATGCATCAAACAGGCCCACGCAAGTGATTGATTCGTAAGAGAATGTTTACGTGGTTGGGTTAATTGATACCACGTAATCTACCACGTTAAGGTATGCTTGCCACCAAGCTACCTGCTGCTCTGTGTCCAACTTTGAAGGCAACTTAGGCCGTTTAAAGTTTGCAGCAAAAATGTGAATCGGCAGTTCGTCATTGGTTCCATGCACTTTCCCCCGGGTACCCGCCTTGCAGAAGCCATCAGCGGATGCCTACGGGCCATATTGGATTACGTCGCAGCTCCCTCAAGGACGCTCAAGAACTCATTTGAAAGCTCACCACGCGAGATGAATGTGGTCTCTGCTACCTGCCAAGCGACGCCGAACTCATAGTTCAGTGCTGGATACGCGATACGGAAGTCTGTAAGTTTGTGGTATCTCGCAGGCATCATTTTCGCGAGGGGCACCCTCAATCTGCTATACCGCCTGTAAAGAGTCTGAAGCGGTGTAGCTTTACCGTTCTGTTGTTTTGGCTCCCGAGCATGTAGCGTTCGCACTAACTCGTATGCCCCCAACACCCATAGGTACGACTGTGTGAGATGGTCGTCGAATTCGAGCAATCCAACGCCTTCTTCAATGTACCCCTCACCCGCAACGAAACGCTCGTCACGGGCCATAAGCCGCACGTCGAGGCGACCCAATGCTTGGAGCGTGCCCATCAAGAAACCACGGTCCACCTCGTCTCCAAACCGTGCTGCTGAAATACTGGCAGCGATCCAGCGTTGTGTACGTGGTAACAGAGTTGGTGGCGCTGATGTTGAGTGCATTTGTCAGATTCTGACATCAGACACGGGGTACACATAGCAGCTCACAAGTTGTACCTTTTGGACATAGCTGATTCACCCTCTAAATCTATGGTCAAAAGGTACTTGACGGCACTTGTGAACATAGTCCATAATTCAGGTGTACCTTTTGAACTGGATCACACACCATGCGCCGCATTGCTTACTTCCGAGTCTCCACCACTGATCAATCCATTGAATCCCAGAAGACCGCCATGGGTGGCAACTTCAATAGGGTGTTCACCGATGAAGGCGTGAGCGGGTCTGTGCTGGCCTGCAAGCGCCCCGGCTTCGGTGACCTGCTGAAGTACATAGACAAGGGTGATGTTGTCTGTGTGTACTCAGTGGACCGGCTAGGCCGGGATGCCATTGATGTTCAGACCACTGTCCGGGACCTGTTGGCCTTGGGTGTCACCGTTGACGTGCATGGGCTTGGTCCTATTGCTGGTGATGCTGGCAAGATCATCCTTGCTGTGCTGGCACAGGTGGCGGAAGGCGAGAAGCGCAAGATCAACGAGCGGACAGCAGCCGGAAGGGTCACCGCACGGGAACACCTTGAACGGACAGGCAAGACCCACAAGGGCAAGACCAGCATGGGCAGGCCGTTGGAAGCTGACCCGGTGGCGGTCAGGAAGTGGAAGGCTGAAAACAAGGCCAGCCTGTCACAGACAGCGAAGCAGTTCGGGGTGTCGGTGTCCACCGTGAAGCGCTACACGCACTGAAGGGGCAACTGAATACTGTCACGAAACGTGAGGGAACCCCCGCTAAATGAGCGGGGGCGATGGTGGGCGGTCGTCTTACACCCGGTGCAACCCGGCGTGGACATTTTGGAGGTCGGAGATGATTTCTGACCTGAGCGGTATCACGAATCGTGAGAGTGGTCTACAAGAGGTCCACCATTACTAATGGCACAACTCTGTTCGACATGGGTTCTATAGCGAATCGCGATGGTATTCGGGGCCTACAGACGAAGCACCCGCGCCGTTAGCAGTCTGGACGCCTATGAACGCAGCGTTGCCAAAGCCTCAGAAATTCTGAGGGTGGCCGGGTGGCCCCGTACATGGCCTATGTCAACGAGTCGGGCCTCTATTCACTCGTCCTTAAGTCCCGCAAGCCCGAAGCCAAGGCGTTCAAGAAGTGGGTCACCAGCGTGGTCCTTCCCGCTATCCGCTCCCGCCACCACCGGCCATGATGACAAGGCAATGTTGAACTTAGGCTTGCGTGGTCTTCTCCGCTTCCACCACCACCGGCCCCCTGACGATGACCAGCCGGGAAATCGCTGATTACACAGGCAAGCTCCACTACAACGTGATTGCTGATATCCGCAACATGCTTGAACAGCTTGGAATGGACTCAGCCCAATTCTGGACTCAGTACAAAGACACCACTGGCCGCACCCTGCCGATGTTCAATCTCCCCAAGGACCTGACGCTGACCCTTGTGTCTGGCTACTCGGTGCCCATGCGGCACGCCATCGTGACCCGGTGGCAGGAACTGGAAGCGGAAAAGGCCCCGCCCGTTGGTTTCAGGTGTGGATGTCAAATCAGATAGCAGCCTTGCAAGCACCCAATGGGGTCTGGGGCTGATTCTGTCGTTGAAATTGGGTTGATTTTGGGCGTTTTATGCGCCTAGTCCCCGACCATCGGTAAGAGGAACATTTTTCCCGCTGATTCTGCGCAGCCATCACACCTGAATCGCTCAGTAAGTGCTTGATTTGCAAAAGGAAGCACACCCCCGCCGGGCAATTCTGCGGTCTAAACCCTGACCATCGCTACCACAGCCCCTCCCAACTCTTAAGTTGTCCTGGCGTTGGCCTTGTGGTGGTCGTCCCTCGCTCAGTTCTGAGCTGCCCCATTCACACCCTCTCAAGGAAGAACCCCGCCATGTCTCGCATTTCACTTGCTGCTGACCTTGCCAAGCTTGCAGCCTCCAATGTCCGTATGAACAGAACCAACGCAAGGGCCGCAGGGCTGAGCGTCTTCAACGGTCCTACCTGTCCTGTTCGTGGTCATGGCTGTGTGCGGACGGTGGCCGGGAGCCACTGCGTGGGCTGCATCCAAGCGGCTGACGCCATCAAGCAGGAAGCAAGGGAGGCAGGCCGGGAAGCTGCCCTCAAGGAAGCACGGGCCGAACTGGCACGGGAACAGAAGGCAGCAGAGAAGGCCCGACTCAAGGAAGAAGCTGCAGCCGTCAAGGCCCAGCAGAAGGCCGACAGACTGAAGGAAGCAAAGGCCATAAAGCGGGCCACAGCGCGTGCAGAACAGCAGGCAATCCAATCCTCTCAAGCTGCCCCTGTCGAGCCTATAGCGGCCCTCCTGAGCCTTCCTGAAGACGATGACGATGACCTGCTGCCGTGGGAGTGACACCCACCACCGAAGCCACCACCACACCACGAAAGATCAACCATGAACAGACCCCCGGTCTACCGACAGTTGGCGCTCCCCGTGCCAGTGTTCGACCACATCAAGGATTACCAGCGTGCCCACATGGCCCGCACTGGTGAGCACCTTTCCATCAATCAGACCGTCGCAGCCATCGTGCTGGGTCACCAACAAAACGAAGCAAGTGCAGAACGATACAAGCAAAGCAAACAGCCCGCGCTCCTCAGCGCCAGCCCTGCGACTCTCGCGTGAAGAGGTCGCGGCTAAGTATGGGCCGCAGGTCGACCCGAACTGGACCCCTGAGATGGAAGCGGCGTTCTTTCAGTCCTTGCCTACGACACCACCCCCGGTGAGGATGTCACCCACCAAGCGTGGTTTGCTCAGGGAGTTTGCCGGGGCCACATTGGGGGCCAAACGGGTGTCTGAGAAGTACATTGACACACTGGGGTCAGTCCTGCATTCCTTCGCAGTGGCGGACAGGGCCGGGGGCGAGGTGGTGCTGTCGCAGAGGTCAGCCCACCACGGGGAACCCCAAACCCTGCGGACCATCCAAGCTCAGATGCACTGCGCTGGGCTGCTGATCAAACAGGTACGCAGCCAGGGACAAGGCTTTGTGGGTCCTGTGTTCGTGTATTCACCACTGTCACCCCCGAGGACACGCAAGGCCACCTGGGAGGACCTGGACGCCCTGTGCAGGGCCACTGAGCAGGACCAGGGGAACCCGTGGCAGCTTCCTGCCAACCTCAGGCCGGAGGATGTGCCCTACTGAGCGTTCCTTAGTAACTCACTAATAGGGTGCACCTTCGGTTTCCTCGTGTTGGTGTTGTGCTGGTCCTGTGACCGTTGGGCGACCATGGGGAAACCGTAAGGAAGCATTCAAGGCGACCCGCTACCGGCCACTGATTCCGGTGGTGGTCAGCGGCTGTCTTGAAGGACACCTTACGCTGCCTTGGGCAGTACAACAACAGGGATGAAACCCCAAAGTAGAGAGGTCTACCACCACTGGCATAGCCCTGCTCAGTGGCAGCAGGGGCACCGACTGGGGCACTGTTCAAAATGAACAGCACAGTGAACAGATGAAGGGTTCGACCTCCTGTAACCCTGCGCCAGCATTCACTTTTGGCCCTGCTGCGGTGAGTTTGCCCCTAAATGGGGTCGAGGGCCGATGGTTCGTGCGTGTCGGTCAGGGCACCTGTTTTATTTGCTGGCTGCAAGGCTTTTGCCAGCCATTCGGACTTAACCCGCAGGTCGTACCCGTCCCCGTAGCCATCGCCCACCGATTTGGTCCCGTGTCCCGTGATGGCATCGCTGATGTCCTTGGGGCACTGGACTGCGCGGAGCTGGTCCTTCACTGTGTGGCGTAGTTCATGGCAGGTATGGGGCAGGGGGAGCAGCCGCTTGAGCCATCCATTCAAGGCACCTGATGCGCTCGTAGCTCTGCATTCCGTGATGGTCGTGTACTGTGGGAACGCGAACACTTGGCCTGTTGTGGCTGTGGCCTTAATGCGCTGGGCTGCCCACAGTGCGACACCAGCGAGGGGGACAGTCCGGTCCTTCACTCCCCGGATTCCGTTTGCTCCCTTGATGTCGCGCCATGGGTGGACCTGAAGGACGACATGGGGGTGATCAGCATCTAGGTGGATGTCATCCAAGGGCAGGCCCACCACTTCAGCCAGCCGCGCACCAGTACCCGCCAGCAGCGCCAGAATCCAGCGCATGGGGTCGTCCTGCGCCCTACAGGCTGCCTCAAGGGTCACCAGTTCGGGGGGCGTGAATGGACGGCGTTTCTTCGCATCGTGCCCCTCTTTGGGTATCTGCAGTTCAGCGAACGGATTCGGCGTTGCGAGGTCGTTCTCTTTGATGTAGGTGGCAAACACTGGGTGAATTGCCCCAAGGAGGCGGCGCACTGTGGTTGTTTTCGCAGTGAGTAGGGCAGCGTTCATGTATGCCCGAGCATCGGCCCGCTTGAACTCGCTTATTGGCTTGTCGCCAGTGACAGCCACCAACGCAGCGAACGCCCGGCGCTGGTAAGCCACGAACTTTGCATTGTCCCGCTTGGGGTGTATCTTCAGGTGAAGGTCAAGGGCATCAGTCAGGGTGTCCCGCTGCTTGCCTGTCAGGGCCTTGAAGGCTGTGGCTTCCACAGGTGGCAGGAAGTCGGAAAGCTCGGCGTTTTCGTACTTGTCTTCATCATTCCCGGAGTGCCGCCAGCGCTTGTTCTCTACGCTGTCAAAGAAGGCCTCCGATGCTGGTGAATCCATATCACCGGGAGTAAGTCCCCATTCCTTCAGGAAGGCCGCTGTGTGCACCTTAAGGGCCTGTGGGGACGACTCAGGGGCAGCACGTAGGCCAGCCCATTCAGCTTCATAGTGCCTGTTCCACGCCTCAACCATCGGGGCAGCTTTGGTGATGTCGGAGGTCTTCAGGTCGTGATGGTGCGTCTTGCTGTGGTAGCGGTCCCGCAAGTCGCTGGGAACTCCCCGCTGATAGACGATGCTGCTATCTGGGTCTTTGGGGTCACGGCGGTGGGCGTGTTTCAATTTCACTAGAAGGGGTCCGAAGGTCATCCGCATGTGCGTTTACCACAGTTTTTACCACAACTGAGGACCTTAGGATGCCCGCAAACCCACTGTCTATGCGGGTTGCGGGACTTTTAGATGGTGCCGGAGAGATGAATCGAACACCCGACCTTCTCATTACGAATGAGCTGCTCTACCGACTGAGCTACACCGGCTTGGTAAGCCCGCAATTATAACCAGCCGATCAGGCCTCGGCGTGGTAGCGGGTGATGCGGTTCACTTCGTTTTTCGAGCCCATGAACACCGCCACACGCTGGTGCAGTGTGGTGGCGGGGATGTCCAGAATGCGTTGTGCGCCGTCGGTGGCCACGCCACCGGCTTGCTCAATCAGCCAGCTCATCGGGTTGGCCTCGTACATCAGGCGCAGCTTGCCGGGTTTTTCGGGTTCGCGTTTGTCCCAGGGGTAGAGGAAAACACCACCGCGCGTCAGGATGCGGTGCACATCGGCCACCATGCTGCCCACCCAGCGCATGTTGAAGTCTTTGCCACGCGGGCCTTCCACCCCTTGCAGGCATTCGTCCACATAGCGGGTCATGGGCGGCGCCCAGTGGCGCTGGTTGCTGATGTTGACGGCAAATTCGTGGGTGTCTTCCGGGATGCGCAGGTCTTCCTGTGTCAGCAAGAAGGAGCCTTGTTCGCGGTCCAGGGTGAACACGGCCACGCCGTCGCCCACGGTCAGTACCAGGGTGGTTTGCGGGCCGTAAACGCAGTAGCCTGCGGCCACCTGGCGGGAGCCTCCTTGCAAGAAATCTTGCTCGGACACACCCTCGCCATCGGGCTTGAGCAGCACGCTGAAGATGGTGCCAATGCTGACATTCACATCGATGTTGCTGGAGCCGTCCAGCGGGTCAAACAGCAGCAGGTATTCGCCCTGCGGGTAACGGTTGGGCACCACATGGATGCCTTCCATTTCTTCGCTGGCCATGGCGGCCAGGTGGCCGCCCCACTCGTTGGCTTCGATCAGCACCTCGTTGGCGATGATGTCGAGCTTTTTCTGGATTTCACCCTGCACATTGGCGCTGCCAGCGCTGCCCATCACATCACCCAGGGCGCCTTTGTTGACGGCCTGGCTGATGCGTTTGCAAGCCCGCGCCACCACTTCGAGCAGCAGCCGCAAACGCGGCGAGATGTGCCCGTTTTGCCGCTGTTTCTCAATCAGGTAGCGGGTGAGGTAGGTCTTCTTGGGCAGCTTGGGGATGGTTGTGTTCACGCTGTCCATCAGTCGGCCAGCGCGCGTGAGACCACTTCGCGTACGTCGTTGCTCAGGTCGGCCTTGGCGGCGACCCGTTTCAGGGCCTCGTGGGCAGCGGTTTTGAAGGGCTCGGCCAGCTTTTTCCAGCGGTCCAGCGCACGCGCCAGGCGGGCTGCCACTTGCGGGTTGATGGCGTCCAGCTCCAGCACCTGTTCGCTCCAGAACACGTAGCCAGCCGCATCCGTGCGGTGGAAGGCGCCGGGGTTGGCGTTGCAGTAGCTGAAGATCACGCTGCGGGCGCGGTTCGGGTTTTTGAGGTTGAAGTCGGCATGTTTCATCAACGCACGCACGGCAGGCAGCACCTGGCCATGGCGGTCGGTGCAACCGGCTTGCAGGGCAAACCACTTGTCCAGCACCAGTTCTTCACCCTTGAACAGGCTGTGAAAGCGTGCCAAAGCGGGTTTGGCCAGTTCGTGGCCACTGTGCACCAGGGCTGACAGGGCATTGAGCCTATCAGTCATGTTGTCGGCGTCTTTGAAGCGTTGGTAGGCTTTTCCGGGCCAGACGGTGTCTTCGGAACTGCGGGCGGCCAGGCACAGGTGGTTGAGTGCCAGGCCAGCCAGGGCGCGGCGGCCGCTGGACACGGTGTCGGGGCGGTAGCTGCCGTTGGATTTGTGGGTCTCGAAAGCCCATTCCCAGTCGGCCAACAGTTCGCGTGCCAGTTGCTCGCGCATGGCTTCGCGCACCGAGTGCACACGTTGTGGGTCAACCACGTCGAGCTGTTCGGCGATGTAGGTCTCAGACGGCAGGGTCAGCACCAGCTCTTTGAAAGCGGCGTCCAGCGTGGGATGGCGCAGCACGGCGCGCATGGCCTCTACATAAGCATGATTGAGGCCCTTAGCCCTGATGCCGTCTGGGCTTTCCACTATGGATTGAATAGCGCTGCGCAGGGCCAGGCGTTGCCCGGCTTCCCAGCGGTTGAACGGGTCAGCGTCGTGCGCCAGCAGGGTCAGCAATTGGGCGTCGGTGTAGTCAAAGTCCAGGATCACCGGCGCGCTGAAACCGCGCAGGATGGAGGGCACCGGCTCTTCATTCACGTTCTCGAAGGTGATCGACTCGCTGGCCTGGGTCAGCACGATCAAATGGCTGTCGCCCACGCTGGCCAGCTCGTTCTGGATGTGCAAGGGCAGGGCGGCACCGCTGGCGCCCACCAGGCCGAGTTGCACCGGGATCACAAACGGCTCTTTGCTGTCCTGGCCAGGGGTGGCCGGGCAGCTTTGGCTGAAGCTCAGGGTGTAAGTGCGCTCGGCCGCGTTGTAGTCGCCACGCGCTTGCAGGCGCGGTGTGCCCGCCTGGCTGTACCAGCGTTTGAACTGCGGCAACAGCTTGGCCAAGCTTGATTCAGGGTTGGCGTCGGCCACGGCCTGCGCGAAGTCGTCGCAGGTGACGGCCTGGCCGTCAAAGCGCTCGAAGTACAGCGTCATGCCCTTGGCAAAACCGCTGCGGCCCACCAGGGTTTGCATCATGCGCACCAGCTCGGCACCTTTTTCGTAAATGGTGACGGTGTAGAAGTTGTTGATTTCGATGTAGCTGTCAGGCCGCACCGGGTGGGCCATCGGGCCCGCATCTTCGGGGAACTGGGCGGTGCGCAACACGCGCACGTCTTCAATGCGCTTGACAGCGCGCGCCGACGGCTCAGCGCACAGGTCCATGCTGAACTCCTGGTCGCGGAACACCGTCAGGCCTTCTTTCAAGCTCAGCTGGAACCAGTCGCGGCAGGTGATGCGGTTGCCGGTCCAGTTGTGGAAGTACTCGTGGCCCACAACCGATTCGATGTTGGCAAAGTCCACATCGGTGGCGGTGGCCTGGTTGGCCAGCACGTACTTGGTGTTGAAGATGTTGAGGCCCTTGTTCTCCATGGCGCCCATGTTGAAGTCGCTGGTGGCGACGATCATGAAGCGCTCCAGGTCCAGCGGTAGGCCAAAGCGGGCCTCGTCCCAGATCACCGAGTTGATCAGCGACTGCATCGCGTGTTCGGTCTTGTCCATGTCGCCGGGGCGTACATAGACCTGCAGCAAATGCTCTTTGCCGTTGCGTGCGGTGATGCGTTGTTCACGCGCCACCAGCTTGCCCGCCACCAAGGCGAACAGGTAGCAGGGTTTTTTGTGCGGGTCGACCCAGCGTGCGAAATGGCGGCCGTCTTCCAGATCACCTTGTTCGACCAGGTTGCCGTTGGACAGCAGCACCGGGTAGCGCAGCTTGTCAGCGCGCAGCGTCACGCTGTAGCTGGCCATCACGTCCGGGCGGTCCATGAAGTAGGTGATGCGCCGGAAACCCTCGGCCTCACATTGGGTGAAAAACGAGTCGTTGCTGACGTACAGGCCCATCAGCTTGGTGTTTTTGATGGGGGCGCAGGTGGTGAAGATCTCCAGCTCGAAGCTGCCTTCTTGCGGCAGATTTTCCAAAACGAGTTGGCTGCCGTCCATCTTGAACGAGCAACCGGCACCGTTGACCAGCACCCGCGCCAGGTTCAGTTCGTCGCCGTCCAGGCGCAGCGCTTGCGTCGGCACATCCGGGTTGCGGCGCAGTGTCATTTTGTTGAGGACACGGGTTTTGGCCGGGTCCAGGTCAAAAGTCAGCGCCACGGTGTCGATCCAGTAGGCTGGTGCCGTGTAGTCCGCCCGGTGCACCGCAGTGGCCGCGCCTGTCGAATCAAGCAGTTGCATCATGTCATTTCTCCCAAAAATTAGAGTCGGTCCGTTCAAACTTGTTTGAAGGAGAAAACGGCTCTAGCCCTTATTTTAAAAGGGCTAGTAGCTGCGTTTTCAGTAGCGCTTTGCATCACACGCCTTGTTTTAGAGACGCTTCAATGAAGGGGTCCAGGTCACCGTCGAGCACCTTCTGGGTGGCCGAGGTTTCATAGTTGGTGCGCAAGTCTTTGATGCGGCTGTTGTCCAGCACGTAAGAGCGGATCTGGTGGCCCCAGCCGACATCGGTCTTGGTGTCTTCGAGCTTTTGCTGGGCTTCTTGCTGTTTGCGCAGCTCAAAGTCGTACAGGCGCGAGCGCAGGCGTTTCCAGGCCACGTCGCGGTTGCTGTGTTGGCTGCGCCCGTCTTGGCACTGCACCACGATGCCGGTCGGGATGTGCGTCAGCCGCACGGCGGAGTCGGTCTTGTTGATGTGCTGGCCACCGGCGCCGCTGGCGCGGAAGGTGTCGACCCGCACGTCGCTTGGGTTGATCTCGATCTCGATCGAGTCGTCAATCTCGGGGTAGACAAATACGCTGGCAAAGCTGGTGTGGCGGCCACCGGACGAGTCAAACGGGCTCTTGCGCACCAGGCGGTGCACGCCGGTTTCTGTGCGCAGCAGGCCAAAGGCGTATTCGCCCTCCACCTTGAACGAGGCGCTCTTGATGCCAGCGGTGTCGCCGGCGGTTTCGTCTTCGATCTCGGTCTTGAAACCCTTGCGTTCGCAATAACGCAGGTACTGGCGCAGCAGCATGCTGGCCCAGTCGCAGGCTTCGGTGCCACCGGCGCCGGACTGGATGTCGACAAAACAGTTCAGCGGGTCGGCCGGGTTGTTGAACATGCGGCGGAATTCCAGACCCTTGACGATCTCTTCCAGGCGTGCTGCGTCCGCTTCAATGGTGATCAGACCGGCCTCGTCGTTGTCGTCGCGGCTCATCTCGAACAACTCGGTGTTGTCGGCCAGGTCGCGCTCCAGGTCGGTCAGGGTGACCACCACGCCGTCGAGCAGTTTTTTCTCTTTGCCCAACTCTTGGGCGCGTTTGGGGTCATTCCAGACTGCGGGGTCTTCCAGGCTGGCGTTGACGGTTCTTAGACGCTCGAATTTGGCATCGAAGTCAAAGATACCCCCGTAAATCAAGGGTGCGGGCGCTGAGGTCAGCGAGGAGGTTGCCAATGGCGTTGATGCGTTCTGCTTCCATGATGGGGTGTCCTGTGTGTGTCTGTTCGACGAATAACCCACTATTTTCTCATGCCGGGCTACTGCAAGAACGCTTCGACCAAAGCGGCCACCGCTTGCGGCTGGTCATGGTGCAGCATGTGGCCGCAGTCCGGCAGAACTTCGATGCGCAGATTGGGCACCGCTTGCAGGCGCTGGCGGTGTTCGGCGCGGGTGAATTGGCCCTTCCAGAGCAGGGCCATGCTGTCGTCTTCGGCCTCGACCATCAGCGTGGGCGCGGTGATGTGGCGGTGCACACTGGACACTTCATCCACCCGGTAGAGCTGCGGGTTGGTTCGCTTGTGGCCCGCCTCGGCCAGAATCTGCCACAGGCCTGGCGCGACCTCCATCGACCAGTGGCTGGCCAGCCACTGCGCTTTGCCTGGGCTCAAACGCGGGTTGTTTTTGATCAGCCGGGCTGCCACCGCGTCCAGCGACGCATAGTTTTTGAGCTGGGTGGTGTAGGGCGCTTTGAGCTGGTCCATCCACTGGATAAAACGCACGGTGGCTTGGTCTGGCCGGGTGGCGGGCAGGCCAAAACCTTCCAGATTGACCATGCGGCGCACCCGATAGGGGCGAATCCCGGCGTACAGCATCGCAATATTGGCCCCCATGCTGTGGCCCAGCAGGTTCACCGGTGTGTCGGGCGAAAAGTGGTCCAGCAGCGCGTCCAGATCGGCCAGGTAGTCGGGGTACCAGAAGCTGTCGGCACCGTTGGCGTTGGTCAGGCCAAAACCGCGCCAGTCGGGGGCGATGATGAAGTGGCCCTGGCTGAGCGCATCCACCACAAACTGGAAACTCGCCGCCACATCCATCCAGCCGTGTAACAGCACCAAGGGTGCTTGGCCGGGTTGCGGCTGGTCCCACAGGCGGACGTGGTAACTCAGGGTGCGAATCGGGACAAAGCTGCTGCGTGAAGGGTTTTTGGCGTGGTACATGCGGGCGATGATAGGGGCTTGAGCCAGGTGTGTTGGTCGCGGTTGGATGGCCCCAAACCAAGGTGGGCTTGGGCGCGGGCCAGCGCTTCGTCTTACACTTTTTCATTTTTGGCTCTGTGTCTGACCTATTTATGAAAACTGTTCAACTTGGCTCTAGCGATCTGTTTGTCACCCCGGTGTGCCTGGGCACCATGACGTTTGGTGAGCAAGTCGATGAACCCACCACCCACGCCATTTTGGACCGCGCCGTTGCGTTAGGCATCAACTTCATCGACACCGCCGAGATGTATGCGATCCCGGCTCGCGCTGAGACCTATACCCTGACCGAAACCTTCATCGGCAACTGGCTCAGCCAGCGCCCCGGTGTGCGCCAAAAACTGGTGCTGGCCACCAAAGTGGCGGGCCCCAGCCGCGGCATGCCCTGGGTGCGCGGTGGCAGCGCTGATCTGACTGGCGCCGACATCATTGCCGCCTGCGAGGCCAGCCTGCAGCGGCTGAAAACCGAGGTGATCGACCTCTACCAAATCCACTGGCCCGCGCGCAGTGTGCCCATGTTTGGCAACCTGTATTTCAACCCTGCCGAGCAGGAGTGCACCTCCATCCATGCCCAGCTGGAAGCGCTGGCGACGCTGGTGAAAGCGGGCAAGGTGCGTGCGGTGGGTTTGTCCAACGAGACGCCTTACGGTGTGCATGAGTTTGTGCGACTGGCTGAACAGTACGGCCTGCCACGCGTGGCCACGGTGCAGAACTGCTACAACTTGCTCAACCGCAGCGTGGAAAACGCGCTGGACGAAACCCTGTACCGCTTGAAGGTGTCCTTGCTGGCCTATTCGCCCCTGGCTTTTGGCCTGCTCACCGGCAAGTACGATGTCTCCGGCCTGTGTGGTGCGGGTGCCCCGGAGAAGGCGCGAATGGCGCTGTTTGAGTCCACCCGCAAGCAGCGCTGGGGCCGCCCCGAGGCCTTGGCTGCGGCCCGGCGCTACAACGCGTTGGCCAGCGCAAACGGCCTCACGCCCACCCAGCTGGCGCTGGCGTACTGCTACACCCAGTGGCGCGTGACCAGCACCATTTTGGGCGTGACCTCGGTGGCGCAGCTGGAAGAAGATGTGGCCGTCTGGGGCACCACGCTGTCACCTGAACTGCTGGCCCAGGTGGACGCGATCCGTTGGGAAGCGCGTGACCCGGCGATGTGACTCACACACCTACTTGTATGGCCAAAAAAGAACACGTTTCTGAAACCCCCGCCACCCAGTTGCTCAAAGCGCGCAAGGTGGTGTTCACCGAGCACACCTACGACTACCTTGAGCACGGTGGCGCCTTACGCAGCGCGTCCGAGCTGGGCTGGGACCCGTATGCGGTGGTCAAGACCCTGATCATGCAAGACCAGGACGCCAAGCCGCTGGTGGTGCTGATGCACGGCAACCGCAAGGTGTCCACCAAAAACCTGGCGCGCCAGATTGGCGCCAAGACGGTGGAACCCTGCGCGCCAGATGTGGCCAACCGGCACAGCGGTTACCTGGTGGGTGGCACCTCGCCGTTTGGCACCCGCAAAGACATGCCGGTGTTCATCGAGTCCACCATCCTTGATCTGCCCAAAATCCTGATCAATGGCGGGCGCCGGGGTTATCTGGTGGGGCTGGCACCGCAGGTGTGTGTGGACCTGCTGGGTGCCAAGCCCGTGTTATGCGCACTGGCAGAGGTGTTGGGCTGAGCGACTGGCTGCCAACGGGTAAGACATCAAACTGATGTGGACTTATTTCCTCTCCCAAAGGGCGAGGGGGGCAAAGCCAAGAGACACATCCGTTTGAATCGAACCCGCTGCCACCCGGTACGCGGCAAAGATGGCACAGGGGCTGGCAAAATAGGCTTTTTATGCCTGCTCTGCCGGGCGCCAGGAGCGTTATTTGGAATCCATGCAAAGCTTTTTGCCGGTGTTGGCCGTGGTGGCCGCTTACCTTGTTGGCTCGTTGTCGTTTGCGGTGATTGTCAGCCGCGTGATGGGGCTGAACGACCCGCGCACCTTTGGCAGCAAAAACCCGGGCGCCACCAATGTGCTGCGTTCGGGCTCGAAAAAAGCCGCAGTGATCACGCTGCTGCTGGACGCCGCCAAGGGCTGGCTGCCTGTGATGCTGGTGGGGGTGTACGGCCCCCAATATGGCCTGCGCGACGGCACGCTGGCGATGGTTGGGCTGGCGGCTTTTCTGGGGCATCTGTACCCGGTGTTTTTTCGTTTTGTCGGGGGCAAGGGCGTGGCCACCGCGCTCGGCGTGTTGCTCGGTGTGAGCGGCTGGCTGGGGCTGATCACGCTGGTGATTTGGGTGGTGATGGCGCTTGGTTTCCGTTACTCATCGCTGGCCTCCATCACCGCAGCGGTGCTGGCACCGGTGGTGTATGTGCTGGCTGGTGACACGTTATGGACCAAACACGCCAGTGTGGCGCTGGGTATCGCGGTGATGGCGCTTTTCCTGCTTTACCGCCATGCCGAGAACATCAACCGGCTGATCAAGGGCAGCGAATCGAAGCTGGGTAAAAAGGCAGCACCGCCTGTGGCTGCGCCAGACCATGGCGCACATCGCGGTCACTCGCATCATCGGTCTGGCACGTCGGCCAAACACACCGGAAAACACGGATCATGAAACTCTGTATTCTCGAAAACGACTACCTGGACCCGGCCATCGAGTCCACCTACATCGGCTACGGCACGATGTTCGAGCGTCTGCTCAAAGACGCGGGCGCCACCGGTGAGTTCGACATCTTCAACACGTTCAAGGGCCAATACCCCGAGTCGTTTGACGGCTATGACGCGGTGTTGCTCACCGGCAGCCGGGCCGATTCTTTCTCGCAAGAGCCTTGGGTGCTGACGCTGCGCCAAAAGGTGGAGGAGCTACTGCAAGCCAAAAAGAAGTTGCTGGGGATTTGTTTTGGCCACCAGTTGATCGCGCTGTGTCTGGGTGCGCGTGTGGGTCGTGCGCCGCAGGGCTGGGGCGCCGGGCGCATGGACTACCAATGGCTGGCCCCTGAGCTGCCCGAGGCGCAGGGGCGCAACGAGATTGCGCTGCTGGCCAGCCACCAGGATCAGGTGTTTGACCTGCCCGAAGGTGCCACCCTGTTGGCGACCAGCGCGTTTTGCCCGGTGGCAGCCTTTGCGGTGGAAGACCGGGTGTTCTGCGTGCAGCCACACCCCGAGTTTGTCGAGGCTTACAGTGCCTTTTTGCTCGACAAGCGCCGTGCCACCCTGGGTGAAGCCCAACACCAGTCCTGCACCGACGCCTTGGCCAAAGGCCACGACGGTGCTGACGTGGCACGCATGATGGTGGCCTTCATCGAAGGCCAACCCGCGCCCCAAGCGGCGGCTTAAAGCGGCTTGAGCACGCTGGCCAGGTCTTCGCTGGCCAGTCCGCGGGCGGCGCCAAAACCAGCCACTTGGCGCGCCTGCGTCACGCTGATGGCCACAAAGCTGAAGTCGCCCAGCTCGGTGATCGGCTCGGCCTCCGGAAAACGCGCCAGGTAGGCGTGGCGCGCGGCCTGCCATGCGGCGCTGTTGGGCACCAGCCGTGTGGCCAGACCGTCAAACGACACCCGTGGCAGAGCGTGCACCGGCTCGCCGGCCACCTCGGCCTGCATCACCATCACCGAGACCGCCGAGTCCGCCAGCAGAAAGCCGGTGTGCGGCGCCAATTGGCTGACATGGATCACCAGTGTGCCGCTGTCGGGCTCGATCGCAAACGGCACCATCGAGACAAAAGGTTTGCCCGCGTTGTTGAGGGTGCCCAGCGCCGCCACCCGCTGGGTCTGCAGCAGCGTGCGCAATGCCCGGTTCAGGCGGGGTTCGTGGGCGGGGGTGAGGGTGAGCTCGGTATTCATGATGAAATTGGCCTCTAGCCCTTATAAATAAAGGGTATGTAGCTATCAAAAAGATATTATGGCAAGTCGCCAGGTGCGGCACCCAGCTGCAGGATCAGGTGGTGGTTGACGCGCTCACGCACCGCCGAGGCCAGCAGTGCCGAGGCAATACCCGCCCCCGCGCCTGTGGTGGCGTGGCGCTCCGGCGTGCGCAGCAAGTGGCCGTGCGCGTCGATCACGGCCACCACATCGGGCTGGTTGATCTGGCGGGTGCGCCGGGTCACGATCGCCACCCGGCCATCTTCGAGCTGGACAAAGGTGCCCGGCGGGCAAAAACCCACGATGTGCACCAGCGCCTGACCTACCGCGCCGCCTTGCTCAGAGCTGCCCTGGATCAGGTTGCGCGCCGAGTCTGAGGCACTTTGGCCTTCGCGCGACTCGCGTGGGCTGATCATGGCGGCGTAGCGGTCCACCACCTGCAAAATGTGCGCAAGCCGATGCGCTGGCGGCAGCTGGGCCAACGACTGCGGCACGTTGTCGTCCCGATGGTGGCGGCGCACCACCTCCAGCCACAAGGGGTCGGTGATGCCTTTGCGCTCCAGCAGCTGCGCGCCCTTGGTTGGGTGGTCGTTGATGATGAGTTGCTGCTCCCGCGTGGGGCGCCCGCGCTGGCTGGCCATCTGGTCTTGCAGCACCGTCATGGCCACGTTCATGGTCAGTGCGGCGCGCACCAGGCTGTCACGCTGGGGTCGGGGCAGGGCAAAGTCGGTGGCGATCAGGTCGCACAACACCGCGCACACCAATGCGTGCGAGGCGCTGTAGCCCACCGGTGACTTGGTGGCCAGCTGGAACAGCAGGTACAGACCAATGTCGGTATCTTGTTTGAGCAAATCCTGCAACCAGCGGTCGTACTGGTGGATGCGCGGGGCAAATTCCTGCACGCTGTCGGGGTGGGTCAGCACCACCGCCAGGCCGGACTCCAGGTCGGACCACATGCCCAGCAGGTCTTCGTACTCGCCCTCGGTCTTGACAATCAGGCCCATGCTCAAAAACGCTTGTCCAGCACCATCTGGTCGTTGTTGCGGTTCATCTGGAAACGGCCCAGAAAATTGTTGCCCAGCAGCACATAGGGCATGGCGCCGTCGGACACCACCGCGTCAATGTCGTACAGCGTCACATCGCCCACGCGCAGGCGCTCGAGCTTGATGCGCCACGCCGCAATCACGCCATTGGCGGTGCTGATGCCCATGGGGCTGCCTTTTTTGTAGTCCAAGCCAAACTGCTGCGCTTGCGCCACCGACAGGCTGACGTTGGTGGCGCCGGTGTCGATCATCATGGTGGCGCTGCGCCCGTTGATCTGGCCCTGGGTCATGAAGTGGCCGCGCGAGTCGGCACTTAGCACAATGCGACTGCCGCCAGCCTCAGCGCCGCTGCTGCCGACACTGGCCGGGGCACCACCCAGGCGCAGCGTCTGGCGTTTGCCTGCCATCTCCACCTGGGCCTGATCGCCTGACAAGCTGACCAGTTTGACGCCTTGGTAGGTGTCACCCACCGCCAGGCTGTGCGGCTGGCCGCCGTCAATCACCAACAGCGCTTTGCTGCCCAGCAGGCCCGCCAGCGCCACACTTTGGGCGAGCGCGGGGGCGGCCACAGCGCTCAGCAGAGCCGCAGCGGCCAGCGTGGGCAGGGCGCGCAACAGGCGGCTCATCAGTCGCGGTAGTTGTCAAAACTCAGCGGGATGTCGGTGACTTCTTTTTTCATCAAGGCTTGGGCGGCCTGCAGGTCGTCACGGTCTTTGCCGGTGACGCGCAATTTGCCGTCCTGGATGGCGGCTTGCACCTTGATCTTGCTGTCTTTGATGATGCGCTGGATTTTTTTGCCCAGCTCGGTCTCGATGCCGTCGCGCACCTTGATGACTTGTTTGACCTTGTCACCGCCGACTTTTTGCACATCGCCCTTGTCCAGAAAACGCACGTCCACATTGCGTTTGGTGAGCTTGTTGCGCAGGATGTCTTCGATCTGGGTGAGCTGGAAGTCGGCGTCCCCAATCAGGGTGATTTCTTTGTCCTTGAGTTCGACGGCAGCCGGTGTGCCTTTGAAGTCAAAACGGGTGGCAATTTCTTTGGAGGTGTTTTCCACGGCGTGTTTCACGTCCACCATGCTGGCTTCACAAACGGTGTCAAAAGAGGGCATAAGGGTTCTCGCTAAATGTTCGACAATTCCGCCATGTTAGTTCAGAAAAATGTGCCTCTGCAGGCCTACAACAGCTTTCACATCCTGGCCAAAGCCAACGCACTGGCCCCTATTTCAAGCGAGTCCGATGTCACCGCGCTGCTGGCCGACCCCGAATGGGCGAGCGAGCCCAAATTGGTGCTGGGCGGCGGCAGCAATGTGGTGCTCACCGGCGACGTCAAACCGCTGGTGCTCAAGGTCGAAATTCTGGGCCGCCAACTTGTCGCAGAAACGCCCAAAGCCGTCATTGTGGAAGCCGGTGCCGGTGAAAGCTGGCACGACTTTGTCGCCTGGACGCTGGCGCAGGGCTGGCCCGGGCTGGAAAACATGGCGCTGATCCCGGGCACCGTGGGCGCCGCGCCGGTGCAAAACATCGGCGCTTATGGCGTGGAGCTGCAAGACCGCTTTGACTCACTCGATGCCATTGACCTGCAGACCGGCCAGGTGTTCACCCTGAACGCGGCGCAGTGCGCCTTTGGCTACCGCGACTCTATCTTTAAACATAGCAGCGCAGCCAATATTGACAAGGGCCAGCAGGCGCTGGGGCTCAAAGACCGGGCGCTGATCCTGCGGGTGCGCTTTGCCCTGCCCAAGCTCTGGAAACCGGTGCTGGGCTACCTGGATCTTGAGAAAAAAATGGCCGAGCACGGCGTGGATCAGCCCACCGCGCAGCAGCTGTTTGACTGGGTGTGCGAGATCCGCCGCGCCAAGCTGCCTGACCCGGCCGTCATTGGCAACGCGGGCAGCTTCTTCAAAAACCCCACCGTGACGCCCGAGCAATGCGCCGACATCATCGGCCGCGATCCCAAGGTGGTGTTTTACCCGCTGGCCGACGGCAGCTTCAAACTGGCGGCGGGTTGGCTGATCGACGCCTGTGGCTGGCGCGGCAAATCGGTCGGCAAAGCCGGGGTCTACGAAAAACAGGCGCTGGTGCTGGTGAACCGTGGCTCGGTCGACGGCCCGGACGGCGCCACTGGCGGCGAGGTCATGACCCTGGCCAAAGCGATCCAGACCAGCGTGTACGAGCGTTTTGGTATCTGGCTGGAACCAGAGCCGTCGGTGGTTTGAGGGTTTTTGGGGCTCTAGCCCTTATTTATAAAGGGTAGGATGCTATTTATATGGTAGTAATCTTGCCGCAGAAACAGGTCAACATCTCGCGCTGCCCAGCCCCGCCTCAGGATATCTTGCCCCCAAAGGCAAAGCCAGCGACGCATTTGAGACATGATTGACGCATGAAAAAAATCTTTGTGCTTGGCGGTACCGGCTTTGTAGGTGCCCATGTGTGTGAAAAACTGGTGCGTGATGGCTGGGCCGTCACCGTGCCCACACGGCGGCGTGCCAACGCGGACCACATCAAGCTGCTGCCCGGCCTGACCGTGCTGGAACTCGATGTGCACGACGAGGCCGCCTTGGCCCAGGCCGTGGCCGGGCAGGACGCCGTGGTCAACCTGGTGGCCATCCTGCACGGCACCCAAGCCACGTTTGAGCGCACCCATGTGGCCCTGCCACGCAAAATCGCCAAGGCCTGCCTGGCCAATGGTGTGAAACAGCTGGTGCACATCAGCGCATTGGGCACCGACGCCCTGCAGCCGCAAACCCTGCCGTCGATGTACCTGCGTTCCAAAGGTGAGGGTGAAGCGGTGTTGATCCAGGCTGCGGTGGGCGCCGGTGCCGATGCGTCGGGCCGCAGCGGGTTTGATCTGAGCATCCTGCGCCCGAGCGTGATTTTTGGCGCCGAAGACAAATTCCTCAACGTCTTTGCCAAGTTGCAAAAAATGTTGCCGGTGCTGCCACTGGCCGGTGCCAACGCGCAGTTTCAGCCGGTGTGGGTCGAAGACGTGGCCAGCGCCGTGGTGCGCTGCCTGGACGGCGCCAGCCCGGACCCATCCCCGCGCACCATCGAGCTGGTGGGCCCCGAGGTGTTCACCCTGAAACAACTGGTGCAACTGTCCGGCCAATTGGCGGGCTTGGGCGGTGGTTTTGGCCGCCCCGTGTTTGGCCTGCCCGACTGGGCCGCCCGCCTGCAAGCCAAGCTGATGGGCCTGGCGCCGGGCGAGCCGGTGATGAGTACCGACAACCTCGACTCGATGAAAGTGCCCAACGTGGCCACCGGCAAATACCCGGGCCTAGACTCCCTGGGTATCACCGCCTCGGCCCTGCAGCCGATTGCGCAGGGGTATTTGCAGGGGAGGTAGGGGCAGGCTGGCGCACTCATGTCGTCAGAAACGACATGAGTGCCATACGTGTCGTCACATTGCAAAAATAAGAACATGTTTTGTTGGCATGTCGTTGTGGGTGACCTGCGCTCAAGCTATCGAGTCTGGCCGATTTGCGCAAATGGGCTGCCGGGCGGCTTTGCATGGATACCTTGAGTGCTGTATAGAACAACAGTTATCATCCTGGTCAGATAACTTCTGTACACCACGCAAAGCCATGACGCAGGGTGATATTGGGCTTCTGTTGCGCTATGCCTGCCATCTCACCGCCCGAAACGAGCCATACCGCCAGGAGGCGACATGAACAAAAAATCTGCTATCGCTAGCTCTCTCGTCCGCTCGTCAGCGGCTGAATACCTTACCTTCGTGGCCGCCAGTGGCCAGGGCGGCGTGGAGGCGGTTTATGCCGGCGAAAACGTGTGGCTCACGCAGAAGATGCTGGCGCAACTCTATGACGTGGATGTTCGCACCATCAATTACCACCTGAAGAAGGTGTTTACCGATAGCGAGTTGGAGGCAACTTCAGTTATCCAAAATTTTCGGATAACTGCCGCCGACGGCAAAACCCACAACACACAGCACTACAAGCTCGCCGCCATCATTGCCGTGGGTTACAAGGTCAACTCCGAGCGGGCGGTGCAGTTCCGTAAATGGGCCACCAGCATCATCGAGTCGTTCACCATCAAGGGCTACCCGCGCAGCATCTTGCCTATGCGAGGACGAGCCGGAGATGAACAGCGACCATCTCGATTCCATGAAGGTGCGCAACGTGGCCACTGGCATATTCCCAGGCCTGGACTCCCTGGACATTACCGCTTTGGCCCTGCAGCCGATTTAGAGATAACTTGTCTTCAGATTTTGGAGGGCTGTATAAAATAACAGTTTTCTGTTAGGGGGCTCTATGAAGAAAGCCACATTCCCTGCCGAGCCAGCGAACCATGTCGCGGTTTTTCAAGAAACCACCATCCGCCGCGTCTGGCGCAACTCGGAATGGTGGTTTGCGATTGCGGATGTGGTTGGTGTGTTGACCGATTCAGCTGACCCAAGGCAGTACATCAAAAAGATGCGCAGCCGCGACCCGTCACTGGATGCCAACTGGGGTACAACTTGTACCCCCCTTGTGCTGAAGGCGTTGGATGGCAAGATGCGCGAAACCAACTGCGCCAACACCGAAGGCCTGTTTCGCATCATCCAATCTATCCCGTCACCCAAGGCAGAGCCGTTCAAGCGCTGGCTGGCGCAAGTGGGTTACGAGCGCGTCAAAGAGATCGAAAATCCCGAGCTGGCCAGCGCCCGTGCCCGCGAGCTGTATCAGGCCAAAGGCTACCCACAGGCATGGATTGAGAAAAGGCTGCGCTCCATCTCGGTGCGTGGTGAGTTGACCGACGAGTGGAAGGCGCGTGGTGTGGCTGAGGGTAGAGAGTATTCGATCCTGACCGCCGAAATCGCCCGTGCCACCTTTGGCGTGACGCCGACCGAGCACAGTCAACTCAAAGGACTGGACGCGGTGAAGACCGGCAACAATCTGCGCGACCATATGACCGATCTGGAGCTGATCTTTACCATGCTGGGCGAGGCCAGCACCACCGAGATTGCCCGGCGCAGCGATGCCATGGGCTTTGATGAAAACCGCACTTCTGCCAAGGAGGGCGGAAAGATTGCGGGCAACGCCCGCAAAGCGTTGGAGGCCAAAACGGGCAAAAAGGTGGTGAGCAAGACAAATTACCTTGCCGCGCCCACCACCCGAGATTTGCTTGCAGATGCGACGTCCAATGAGTCTGTCAAACCCAAGACAGGTAAACGCGTCAAGCCGTTCAAAGACAGTGCGCTGTGAGTATCAAAAGCAATAAAAAAGCCCGTCAGGCGTAATGCCTGACGGGCTTTTTGCCAGGTAAGTCAGCAATGACTTACTTACCCAGCTTCAAGAAGTCTTCCCCCTTACCCAACTCCAGCATCCCGGCCTTGGCGTACACGCCGAGTTTGGCGCGGGTGTCGGTGATGTCCAGGTTGCGCATGGTCAGCTGGCCGATGCGGTCGAGTGGGCTGAAAGGGGCGTCTTCGACCTTTTCCATGCTCAGGCGTTCGGGGGCGTAGGTCAGGTTGGGGCTTTCGGTGTTGAGCAGGCTGTAGTCGTTGCCACGGCGCAGTTCGAGTGTGACGGTGCCGGTGATGGCGCTGGCCACCCAGCGCTGGGCGGTTTCGCGCAGCATGATGGCCTGGCTGTCGAACCAGCGGCCTTGGTACAGCAGGCGGCCGAGTTTGCGGCCACTGCTCCGGTATTGCTCGATGGTGTCTTCGTTGTGGATGCCGGTGACCAGGCGCTCGTAGGCGATGAACAGCAGGGCCAGGCCAGGGGCTTCGTAGATGCCGCGGCTCTTGGCTTCGATGATGCGGTTTTCGATCTGGTCACTCATGCCCAGGCCGTGGCGGCCACCGATGCGGTTGGCTTCCAGGAACAGGCTGACCAGATCGGGGTATTCCACGCCGTTCAGCGCGACCGGGCGGCCTTCTTCAAAACGCACCGAGACTTCTTCGGCCTTGACAACACAGTCGTCTTTCCAGAAGGGCACACCCATGATCGGGTTGACGATGCGGATGCCGCTGTTGAGGTTTTCCAGGTCTTTCGCCTCGTGGGTGGCGCCGAGCATGTTGGAGTCGGTGCTGTAGGCCTTTTCGGCGCTCATCTTGTAACCAAAACCGTGCGCGGTCATGAAGGCGGACATTTCGGCGCGGCCACCGAGTTCGTCAATGAAGGCTTGGTCCAGCCAAGGCTTGTAGATTTTGAGTGCCGGGTTGGTCAGCAGGCCATAGCGGTAGAAGCGCTCGATGTCGTTGCCCTTGAAGGTGCTGCCGTCGCCCCAGATGTTGACGTCGTCCTCTTTCATCGCCGCCACCAGCATGGTGCCGGTGACCGCGCGGCCCAACGGGGTGGTGTTGAAGTAGGTCACACCAGCGGTGCTGATGTGGAAGGCGCCACTTTGTAACGCGGCCAGGCCTTCAGAAGCGAGTTGTTGGCGGCAGTCGATCAGGCGGGCTTTTTCAGCGCCGTAACCCATCGCCTTGCGCGGGATTTCGTCGTAGTCCGACTCGTCGGGCTGGCCCAGGTTGGCGGTGTAGGCGTAGGGCAGGGCGCCCTTTTGTTTCATCCACAACAGGGCGGCGCTGGTGTCAAGCCCGCCCGAAAAAGCGATGCCAACCTTTTGGCCGACGGGGATGTTCTGCAGAATGGTGTTAGACATGATTTTGGCCTCTAGCCCTTATGAAATATGGGTGGGTAGCTATAAAAAGTGGAATTCGGATGATGCGCCTCGGACGGGCTAAAAACTGTTCCAGCTAGGCGCGCCGCCGCAGACAGTACGTCTTTGTACGGCAAGGCGGCGCAACGACGCTGGGGCAGTTTTTAGACTGTCAACCACTGATTAGACGAAGCTGCAGATGTAGTGGTAGGCCTCAAAACCTTCCGTCACACGGATTTGGAACTTGCTGTTGCCCGGCACGCTGAACTTCTCGCCCTCAGACGATTTCACCCAAACATCGGTGCCGTCGAGTTTGTACTCGCAGCTGCCCGCCACACATTCCATGATTTCGGGCGCGCCAGTGTTGAAGGTGAGGGTGGCCGGCAGGATCACGCCGATCGACTTTTTGCTGCCGTCGGCCTCGGTGAAGTTGTGGCTCACACATTTGCCGTCAAAGTACACATTGGCTTGGGTGGTGACGGTCACATTGTCGATATGGGTGGTGGTCATGGTGCTGCTGTTTTACGGGCGGTGAAAGCTGAGGATTTTAGGGGAGCTTGCTGGGTCGCCTTTGCCCGGCGCAGCGCCGACACAGGCTCACAGCCGCTCGGCGAAGGCTTCTGGCGTGAAGCCGACGCTGACGCTGCTATTGGCCCACGCCACCACCGGCCGTTTGATCACGCTCGGGTTGGCCAGCATCAAGGCCGTGGCGGATGCATCGTCCACCACCGCCAAGCGGGTGGCTTCATCAAGCTTGCGCCAGGTGGTGCCCTTGCGGTTGACCAGGGTTTCCCAGCCAATGGTCGCCAGCCAGCCCGGCAACAGGTCAGCAGGCACACCCTGCTTTTTGAAGTCGTGGAACTGGTAGTCCACGGCGTGGTCGGTCAGCCAGGTGCGGGCCTTTTTGACGGTGTCGCAGTTAGGGATGCCAAACACGGTGACTGAAGAGGAAGGTGTTGCGGTGTTTTTCATGCCCGCCATGATGCCATTGACCGGGCCCGGCTGCAGGCCGGTCTGGCTGCGCGACAATTCGCCCCGCTATGACACATTCCTTTGAAACCCTCAACGACTGGCTTGCATACTGCGAGCAACTCCACCCGGTGGCCATTGACATGACGCTGGAGCGTGTGCGCACGGTGGCCGAGCGCATGGCCATCCGCCTGAACTGCCCGGTGATCACCGTGGCTGGCACCAATGGCAAGGGCTCGACCTGCGCCATGCTGGAGGCGATTTTGCTGCAGGCTGGCTACCGCACCGGCGTCTACACCTCGCCGCACTTGGTGCATTTTGAAGAGCGCCTGCGGCTCAATGGCGAAGCCGTCAAAGCTACAGAATTGGTAGCGGCTTTTGCTGATGTGGAAAGGGCTAGGTGCCAAAAAGACGATGTGGTGTCGCTGACCTACTTTGAGTTCTCGACCCTGGCCATCCTGGATGTGATGCGGCACCACCCGCTCAATGTGGTGATTCTGGAAGTTGGCCTGGGTGGGCGGCTGGATGCGGTCAACATCATCGAGCCGGACTGCGCCATCATCACCAGCGTCGACCTGGACCACATGGCTTTGCTGGGCGAGGACCGCGAGGCCATTGGTTATGAGAAGGCCGGCATCATGCGCACCGGCAAACCGGTGATCGTGAGCGACCCGGTGCCGCCGCAGAGTGTGTTGGACCGTGCGCTGGAGGTCGAGGCTGACCTGTGGCGGGTTGGCGTGGACTTCAATGTGTCCGGCGACAAACAGCAGTGGGGTTGGGCCGGACGCGGGCGGCGTTTTGCCGGGCTGGCGTATCCGGCGCTGCGCGGTGCCAACCAACTGCTCAACGCCGCCGGTGTGTTGTCGGCCTTGACCGCGCTGCGTGAGCAGTTGCCGGTGACCGCGCAGGCGGTGCGTGCTGGCTTGCTGATGGTGGATTTGCCCGGGCGCTTTCAGATCGTGCCGGGCCAGCCGACCTTGGTGCTGGATGTGGCGCACAACCCGCATGCGGCGGCGGCACTCACCGCCAACCTGGACGCCATGGGCTTTTTCCCGACCACCCATGCGGTCTTTGGTGCCATGGCCGACAAAGACCTGGCCACCATGCTGGCGCGCATCGGCCCGGTCATTGACAAATGGTATTTCACCGATTTGCCCACCGAACGCGCGCTGCCAGCCACCGAGCTGATGCAGCGCTGGCAAGCCCAGAATACCCGCAAGGATGCCAGCGCCAGCGTGTACCCCGACCCCGAATCGGCCCTGCAAGCCGCCCTGGCTGGCGCAGACCCCGCTGATAGAATCGTTGTCTTCGGGTCGTTTTACACCGTGGGCGGCGTCTTGAAAGACGGAGTGCCCCGACTGGCGGCCAGGCATCTGCCCACCTCCTGAATCACCACCACACACCAGCATGGCTTTTTTCAAGTTCCGCAAGGGCGCAGATGACTCCCCGAGGCCATCTGGGCCGTCGCCCAGCATCGAAGCCATCCGCCAGCGTGCCAAATACCGGTTGGCTGGCGCCACGGTGTTGGTGCTGGTGGCCGTGATTGGCCTGCCGCTGTTGTTTGACAAGCAGCCTCGCCCGATCGCCGTAGACACGCCGATCGTGATCCCCGACAAAAACAAGGTGTCCCCGCTGGCGATCCCTCCCAGCCCGGTCAAGCCTGCCAGCATTGACACTGCGGTACCACCAGCCGCTGCTGTTGTGGCCGATAAGCCAGTGACCGAGCCTGCGCCGGTGGTCACAGAAAAGCCGGTTGTTGCAGACAAGCCAGCGCCGCATCCTGCGGCTGCGCCTGCGCAAAAACCGGCTGTGGCCAAAATTGCGGAGGAAAAACAGGCGCCAGCCCATGCAGATAAAGGGCATAGCGCTACTAATTCGGTAGTTAAAGAGGCGCCAGCCAGCGCCAAGCCCGCTGCCAGCAAGCCCGATGCCAACCGCGCGTTGGCGTTGCTGGAGGGCAAAGCCGATGTCAAACCCGCTAATAAGCCGACGGACACTTCCGCCAAGCCTGCCAAGGCAACGACACCCGCAGCGCCATCAGCCAAGCCAGACAACTCTGGTGAAGGCCGTTTTGTGGTGCAGGTGGGTGCTTTTGCCGACAATGCCCGCGCGCACGAGGCGCGGGTGAAGCTGGAAGCCGCCGGCATCAAAACTTATGTGCAGTCTGCCGATACCAAGGATGGTCGACGCATCCGGGTGCGGGCAGGCCCGTTTGCCAGCAAGGCCGAGGCTGACAAGGTGGCTGAAAAGATCAAAAAACTCAACCTGCCCGCCGCTTTGCTCACGCTCTAGCATTTGTTGACCATGCCTGCGTTGGACTGGATTTTTGCTGCGGTGTTGCTGTTGTCGATGTTGCTCGGCGCTTGGCGCGGCTTGGTGTACGAGGTGTTGTCGCTGGTGAACTGGGTGGTGGCTTTTGTGTTGGCGCAGTGGCTGGCACTGGATGCCGCTAGCCATTTGCCAATCAGCAGCGCCAGCGAGCCGGTGCGTTATGCGGCCGGGTTTTTGCTGGTGTTTTTGGTGGTGATTTTGCTGGGTGGTTTGATCGTGGTGCTGATCAAGAAGCTGACCGCTGCGGTGGGCTTGAGTCCGCTGGATCGGGTGCTGGGTGCCTTGTTTGGCGTGCTGCGCGGGGTGTTGTTGCTGCTGCTAGCGACGGTGATCGTGCACATGACGCCCATCAAAGACAGCAGCGCCTGGCGTGAATCCGCTGGCGTTGCGCTGGCTGGGGTTGTGATCACCAGCTTGAAACCTGTTTTGCCGCATGAACTTAAGCGGTTCTTGCCAGTCTGACTCTTTATGAATAACCAGGAAATCTAAATGTGTGGAATCGTAGGTGTTGTCAGCCAGTCGCCGGTCAACCAGCTGATTTATGACGCGTTGCTGCTGTTGCAGCACCGTGGCCAGGATGCGGCGGGTATCGTCACCCAGCTCAACCGCAAGTTTTTCATGCACAAGGCCAAGGGCATGGTGCGCGACGTGTTTCGCACCCGCAACATGCGTTCTTTGCCGGGCAACTGCGGCTTGGGCCAGGTGCGTTATCCAACGGCGGGCAACGCTTTCAGCGAAGAAGAGGCCCAGCCGTTTTATGTGAACGCGCCGTTTGGCATCGTGCTGGTGCACAACGGCAACCTGACCAATGCGCATGCGCTCAAGGCCGAGCTGTTCAACGCCGACCACCGCCACATCAACACCGAGAGTGACTCCGAGGTGCTGCTCAACGTGCTGGCGCATGAGATCGAGGCCACCACCCGCGGCCTGCCGCTGACGCCGGGTGACGTGTTTGAAGCGGTGCGCCGCGTGCACCGCCGCATCAAAGGCTCTTACGCGGTGATCGCGATGATTGCTGGCCACGGTGTGCTGGCGTTTCGCGATCCGCACGGCATTCGCCCGCTGTGCGTGGGCCGCACCGAGGAGACCTGGATGCTGGCCAGCGAATCGGTGGCGCTGGAAGGCACCTCGCACAAATTTGAGCGCAATGTGGCGCCGGGTGAAGCGGTGTTCATCGACCTGCAAGGCCAGATGCACTCCAAACAGTGCGCTGATGCACCGGTGCTCAACCCCTGCATCTTCGAGTTTGTGTACCTGGCGCGGCCGGACTCGGTGCTGGACGGCATCTCGGTTTACCAGGCGCGTTTGAACCTGGGTGAGACCCTGGCCAAGCGGGTGATCTCCACTGTGCCGCCCAACGAGATTGATGTGGTCATCCCGATCCCCGAGTCGAGCCGCCCGAGTGCCGCGCAGCTGGCGCAGTTGTTGGGTCTGCCGTACCGCGAGGGTTTTGTGAAGAACCGTTATGTCGGTCGCACCTTCATCATGCCGGGCCAGTCGGTGCGCAAAAAATCGGTGCGCCAGAAGCTCAATGTGATTGCCAGCGAGTTCAAGGGCCGCAATGTGCTGCTTGTGGACGACTCGATCGTGCGTGGCACCACCTCCAAAGAGATCGTGCAAATGGCGCGTGACGCGGGTGCCCGCAAGGTTTACATGGCCAGCGCCGCGCCGCCGGTGCGTTACCCCAATGTGTATGGCATCGACATGCCCACACCGCAGGAGCTGGTGGCGCACAACCGTACCGTGGATGAGATCCGCGAGATCATTGGCTGCGACGCCCTGATTTACCAGGACGTGGATGCCATGAAAAAAGCCATCGGCTCGCTCAACCCGGCCATCCATGGTTTTGATGCTTCTTGTTTTGACGGTGTGTACGTCACCGGCGACATCACGGTGGACGACATCGTTCGCCTGAATGCCAGCCGCGTCGGCACCGACGACAACCAGGACGACAACTCGCGCCTGGCCTTACCCAATTCCGAGGACTGAGTATGACACCCCCCCCTTTGCCTGAACCCCTGCACCGCGACACGCTGGCGGTGCGCACCGCTGTGGCGCGCAGCCAGTACGGTGAAAATTCCGAGGCGCTGTTTCTCACCAGTGGCTATGTGCAACCCGGCGCCGAGGCCGCTGCGCGACGGTTCGCGGGTGACGAAGACGGGTACACCTATGGCCGTTATGGCAACCCGACGGTGAGCAGTTTTGAGCAGCGCCTGGCCGCACTCGAAGGGGCGCAGGCCTGTATCTCCACCGCGTCGGGCATGTCGGCGATTTTGATGATGTGCCTGGGGCTGCTCAAAAGTGGTGACCATGTGATCTGTTCCCACTCGATGTTTGGCTCGACCATCAAACTGATTGGCTCGGACATGGCCAAGTTTGGGGTGACGTCGACCTTTGTGCCGCAGACTGACTCGGCAGCCTGGCAAGCGGCCATCCAGCCCAACACCAAGCTGCTGTTTGCCGAAACGCCAACCAACCCGCTGACCGATGTGTGTGACATCCGGGCGCTGGCCGACATTGCCCATGCCGCGGGCGCGCTGCTGGCGGTGGACAACTGTTTTGCCACACCGGCCCTGCAGCGCCCCATGACGCTGGGTGCTGACATCGTGGTGCATTCGGGCACCAAATACCTGGACGGGCAGGGCCGTGTTATGGCTGGCGCCTTGTGTGCCAGCGAAAAACTGGTGCTTGAGTCGTTCTTGCCGGTGCTCAAAAGTGGCGGTATGACGCTGGCACCGTTCAACGCCTGGGTTGTGCTCAAGGGGCTGGAGACGCTGTCGATTCGTATGCAGGCCCAGTCCGAGCGCGCGCTGGCTTTGGCGCATTGGTTGCAGGCACATCCATCTGTGGCGCGGGTGTTTTATCCCGGCCTGGCCAGTCACCCGCAACATGCGTTGGCGATGGCGCAACAATCCAACTGTGGCGGCGCTGTACTGT
>Ga0302214_1000023_pt1 | contig 117965 bp, 109 predicted proteins | sample II_Fen_N1_3_FD_194584 | JGI IMG/M metagenome (GOLD analysis project Ga0302214, IMG submission 194584) | Peat permafrost microbial communities from Stordalen Mire near Abisko, Sweden - II_Fen_N1_3 | ecosystem: Environmental > Terrestrial > Soil > Wetlands > Permafrost | place: Sweden: Abisko... | reverse complement strand
CGCCATAGAGCGGTGCCCAGCCAGCCCCAGCGGGCCATCCATCAGCCGCGTGTCCATCGCGTCGATGCGGCCTCGCTCCAGCCAGACACCAGGCACCTCAATGTGTTGCAAAAAGCTGCCCTGCTCAAACGGCAGCGATGCGCTGGGCAGGCCAAAGGCGGTCACATCCCAGCCCATGAATTCGGCCTGCGGTGCCAAGCTCAAGGTCAACCGGTTTTCGGCATGGCACTGGTTGTAGGCCAGCGCTTCCATCGGCAGCCATTCGAGCCGGGCCTGGTCCTGCAAGTCGATCCGGGTGCGCTGCAAGGCCAGCTCCCCGGCGGAGCGGTAAAAGCGTGTCGCACCCGGGGTGGTGATCAAGCCGTGGGCATTGCCGCTGGCGGTCACCGACATGTCCAGCGTGTCGCCACCCACCAAGCCACCTGGCGGGTGCACCAGCACGTTGTGACAGATGGCATCGCCTTCCGGGTACAGGCTTTGCAGCACGCGCAGCGGGCCGTTGTGGCTGTGCCGCGCCACCGTGCGCTGCTGCTCTTGCGAGTAATCAATATTGAGTTGGGCGTGCCAGGTCATGGATGAAATTGAGACGTTGAATTCGCTGCCTGGTTGTGGCAAGCCAAACCAAATGGATTGTAGGCAAGGGGCTGCCAAGACATGCCCCAAATTGTGGCGTTCATACCCACCAAAACTGGCCCGTAACTTGCGGTATGTCTTTCGGTTTTTTAACGCCCCACTATGAGGAATGAACGATCTATGACACACGCCTTTTTGATGCGCAGCACCATGCTTGCCGCTGCCACTTTCTGCGCCTTGACCGCTCACGCTGCGGACTGGAGCGATACATCGATTGGCTATCGGTATGGCTCCGAATTCGCGGAGCCTTTCAACAACAACGACATCCACAAAAACATCCTGAATTTCACCCATGCCAGTGGCTACAAGTATGGGTCAAACTTTTTGAATATTGACCTCTTGATGTCAGATGACAAGGACCCATCGAGTGTGGGTGCGAACAGCGGTGCACAGGAAGCTTATGTGGTCTACCGACACACCCTGGATTTGGGCAAGGTGCTTGACAAAGACTTCACGTTTGGCCCGGTTCGGGGCCTGGGGGTCGTGGCTGGCTTTGACTGGAACACCAAAACCGACGCTGGCTACAACTCTAAAAAGCGCATGTTTGTGGTGGGACCATCGCTGATGATGGATGTACCTGGTTTCCTGAATGTGAGTCTGTTGGCGCTGTGGGAGAGCAATGCGCCCTACAACGGCTATACCAGCACTGCGACCCCCCGTTACAGTTATGACGTTCATCCCATGTTGAACTTGGTCTGGGGCATCCCGTTGGGGTCTTTACCCCTGTCGTTCGAAGGTTATGCCAATTTCATCGCCGCCAAGGGAAAGAATGAATTCGGCGTGGACACCGCTGCTGAGACAAACATTGACATGCAAATCATGTACGACGCAAGCGCAGTGGTGGGAGCCAAGCCAAAAACTTTCCGGGTTGGTTTCGAATACCAATGGTGGAAAAACAAGTTTGGCAATGATTCTGATGGCACAGCCGGAAGCGGTGCGTTTGCCAAAACACCGATGATTCGAGCTGAATACCACTTCTAATCTCGTCTCGCGATCCCGCCAGTCCATGTTGATGGGCTGGCGGTCGTTTCACGGTCAGTCTGAGTCAGCTGTCTAGGGCAATGCTGATCAAGTCCAGGCGGTGCGTCAAGTTCTTGAAGACCATAAAAGTCATCGTTGCGTTGGCAGCCCTGTGCGAGGTCATCGAGCCCTACTGCCCCAAAGCCGGTAATGGCCTTTCCCCCATTGGGCTGGAGCGCATGCTGCGCATCCACGGCATCCAGCACGGGTTCAACTTGGCAAACCTTGCGTTCGAAGAGGCGTTGTACGACCGTCTGAGTCTGTGTCGCTTCGTTGACATCGACCTGGGGCGTGAGGCGGTACCGGACTAACCTGTTGACCCCTGCCATGGAAAAAACCTTCTTCAACACTCCGCTGTGCCGGGATGTTTGTTGGGCGCCCTTTTCGGTCGACGCCAACAATACAGCTCGGCAGCAGGACTGAGCTACCAGTTGGACGATTCACCGTTTTCGGCACGGTAGGGCTGAAAATGCTTCTCAAGGTGTAGAACAAAGGCACGTACCTTGGCTGAAAGATTGCTTTTCATGGGATAAACGGCATGAATGTCAGCAGAAGGTAACCGCCAGTCCTGCAGCACCTCACGCAATCTCCCGGAACGCAGATAGGGTGCCACATTCCATTCCGAACGCAACAAGATCCCCAACCCACTCAATGCCCAACTCACGGCCACTTCACCGTCATTGGTCGATACAGTGCCCCTGATTTTGACGGTCGCTTGCGTCGACCCAGAAGCCAAATGCCAAGTACCGTAGGTGGCATCGCTTTCGCGAATGACAATGCACCGATGGCACTGCAAATCTGTGGGCGAGAGCGGTATGCCGAAGCGCTCCAAGTAACTCGGTGATGCGCACAACAAACGCCTGTTCGAAGCGATTTTCTTGGACGTGATGCGCGCGTCCGGCACGTCGCCAAACCGTATGCACACGTCATAGGCGTCATCAATCAAATTGACGGGTCTATCCGTGAGTTGTAGCTGAACCTCAACTTCCGGGTATAGCGCCATGAACCCGGCAATAGCAGGCGCGATGAACTGCCGGCCAAAGCCAAACGTTGAATTTACGCGCAAAAGGCCCTTTGGCATGGCCTGTCCACTGGACACCCGCTGTTCTAGCTCGTCCAAGTCACCCAGTATGCGCTTGCCCTCCTCCAGGTACACCTCGCCTTCGTGCGTCACGGTGGAGCGCCGCGTCGTCCGATTCAGCAGCCTGATACCTAGGCGAGCCTCCAACTGAGCAAGCCTGCGGCTGACTGCAGCCGTCGTGACACCAAGCTCTTGAGCTGCACCTGAAAGTGATCCCGCCTTCACGACCTCCAAAAAAAAGGCGATGTCTGATACCGCATTCATTGTTGCTTTTAAGTTAAGAACAGTTTGATTTTATTGGCATTGTCAATGTCAGCGCAATCATCAACACTTGCGCCCCAAGTGATAGCCATTTGAACAGGAGACATCAATGAATCCACTTCGTGAGGCACCGAAGACTCTGTACCAAAAACTGGTGGAGTCACACACGGTCGCCCAACTTGATGAGCAAAACGTTTTGCTCTACGCCGACTTGCACATCATGAACGAATACACCAGCCCTCAGGCTTTTGCCGGGCTGGCACAGGCAGGACGTAAGGCGGCGCAACCGGGACAAAACATGTCGGTGGTGGATCACATCATTCCCACCCATCCGGTCACCATCCGCGTCATTGAAGAGCCGAACTCCGCTTTGCAGGCGACAAACCTCAAGCGCAACTGCGACTTCCACGGTATTGCCCTCTTCGACACCAATGACCGTTTCCAAGGCATCGAGCACGTCATCGCACCTGAACACGGCATGGTTTTGCCGGGCATGGTTGTGCTGTGCGGCGACAGCCATACCACCACCTATGGCGCTTTCGGCGCTCTGGGTTTTGGCATCGGCACTTCAGAAGTTGAACATGTACTAGCCACCCAAACTTTGGTCTACCGCTTAGCGCAAAGCTTGCGTATCCATGTAGGTGGCCGATTGCCACGCGGCACCACGGCCAAAGATTTGATTATGCTGATCATCCGCAAGATTGGCGCCCAAGGAGCGCGCGGCTTTGCGGTGGAGTTTTGCGGCGAGGCGATCACATCGCTGTCCATCGAAGCCCGCATGACCTTGTGCAACATGGCGGTTGAAGCAGGTGCGCGTGGAGCCTTAATTGCGCCTGACAGCACCACTCTCGATTACGTGATCCGGCGCTGCCCCGAATTGACAGGTGAGGTATTGGCAATGGCCAAGGCTGATTGGGCAAACCTGCACAGTGATGAGGGCGCGCACTTCGACATCGAACTGCATTTCGAGGCAGCAGAGGTGGAACCCTATGTCACTTGGGGAACCAGTCCAGATCAAGCCATTCCTATCACAGGCCAAGTGCCAGAGGTCACCGGACTTGTGGATGATCCAGAGCGCCTGACCATGGAGCGAGCACTGCGCTACACAGGACTGGCGGCAGGAGCCTCCCTGGAGGGGATTCCCGTGCAGCGTGTGTTCATCGGTTCATGCACGAATGCCCGGATTGAAGATTTGCGTGCAGTGGCGGAGGTGGTCAAAGGAAACAAGGTAGCGTCATCGGTGAGAGCCATGATCGTGCCCGGCTCCGGCGAAGTGCGTAGGCAAGCAGAAGCGGAAGGTCTGGCCGAACTATTTCTCGCCGCTGGTTTTGAATGGCGTCAACCCGGCTGTTCGATGTGCCTGGCGATGAACGACGACGTGTTGGCCCCTGGTGAACGCTGTGCATCCACCACCAATCGCAATTTTGAAGGGCGCCAGGGGCGCGATGCCATCACCCACCTGATGAGTCCTGCCATGGCCGCGGCCGCCGCAATCACCGGCTGTATTACCGACGTTCGCAAACTAGGAGCACAAGTATGAGCGCACAAACCTGCATTCAAGGAATTGGCGCACCCATCCCGGTCGCCAATCTGGACACCGATCAGATCATGCCGAAGCAGTTTCTGCGTCGCATCGACAAGGCCGGACTGGCTGATGGCTTGCTGTATGACATGCGCTTTGATTCAAGCGGAAAACCGCGCGCGGACTTTGTCCTCAACAAAGCTGCGTATGCAGGAACCAAGGTGCTGGTGGCGGCCCCCAACTTTGGTTGTGGCTCAAGCCGGGAGCATGCCGTGTGGGGGCTTCAGCAGTACGGAATTCAGGCCGTGATCGCTGAGAGCTTTGGAGAGATCTTTTACTCCAACGCCATGAACAACAGCCTGATGCTTGTGGTGCTGAACAAGGCCGATGCAGAGCGCATGTTGGCCGATGTATCCAACCCAGATACCAGTGAGGTCGTGATTGATGTGGTCTCCATGACAGTGCGTAGCAAGAGCGTCAACGCCTCCTTCTCACTGTCAGATCGCCACCGCAAGATGTTCTTGCAAGGCTTGGACATGGTGGGTGCCACGCTTACGCTGCAAAACGATATCAAGGCATTCAGCGAAAACCATTGGAAGAAACGCCCCTGGCTGAAAGACATCGCACAAAAAGTCAGAACCCGGCTGGCCTGAGCAGGCCTTGTCGTCGCCCCACTGCAGAGACGGTACTCAATTAATTTAACAAGAGGAGAATAGCAATGGAACTTCAAACAACCGCACCCTTGGAGGCCGTACCGAACGACCTCTGGGGCAAGATCATGGCAATTCGGGTGGGCCCTTTGCCACTGCCCATCTTTGTAGCACTCGCAGGAGTCGTTATTGCAGCGGCGCTCACGCACCGTTTGCCCAATGACATCATCGGCGGTCTAGCCGTCATGATGCTCGCGGGCTTCTTGCTGGGGGATCTGGGTGGGAAAATTCCGGTGCTCAAGCATATTGGTGGCGCAGCCATCCTCTGTCTGTTTGTTCCGTCTGCCTTGTTGGGCTACAAGCTGTTTGACCCAGACATGCAAAAGGCACTGACCACGGCCATGAAAACGGCCAACCTTCAGTACCTCTACATTGCCTGTCTGGTTGTTGGAAGCATCTTGGGCATGAGTCACAAGGTGCTGGTGCAAGGGTTTATGCGCATGTTTATCCCCTTGCTGGTGGGAACGATAGCTGCAGTTGCTGCCGGGTTGGGTGTCGGGACGCTGCTGGGCTATGAGGCCAAGCATGTATTCTTCTACATTGTGATACCCATCCTGGGTGGTGGCATCGGTGAGGGCATTCTTCCCCTGTCCATTGCCTACTCGGAAATCCTGGCAAAACCACAAGCTGAAATGGTTGCCATGATGATTCCCGCTGCGTTGATCGGCAATGTGGTTGCCATCCTGTCCGCCGGAACTTTGAGTTGGTTGGGTAAGCGCCGTCCTGAGTTCAGCGGCAATGGAACGCTGGTGCGCACTGGCGACGACCAGGCACTGTTGGAGAAGCAACATGAAGCACCACTCAACCTGACCCTCATGGGCACCGGTTTACTGATCACATGTGCTTTCTTCATCTTGGGTTCGCTGCTGGCCCCGGTAACCGGCGTTCCTGGTCCGATTCTGATGATCATTGGCACAGCGCTGCTCAAGCTCACTAAGTTAATGCCGGCCAACTTGGAGCTCGGCGCATACCAAATGTACAAGTTCATGACCAGCAACCTGACCTTCGCCATTCTGATCGGTTTGGGGACACTGTTTGTGCCGTGGAACCAGATGATTGCCTCGCTAACACCTGGCTACTTTCTGGTCTGTGGTTCCATTGTTCTGGCCATGATTGCCAGTGGCTTTGGTATCGGCTTCCTGATGAAGATGTATCCCGTCGAGTCAGCCATCGTGACCGCATGCCATAGTGGACTGGGTGGTACGGGTGACGTGGCCATTCTCTCGTCCGCCAACCGCATGGAAATGATGCCCTTTGCACAGATTTCGACCCGTATTGGCGGCGCAGCAATGATTGTGCTGGCCACCTTCATGATGAAGGCTTTTGCTTGAAACGCAGTAGGCAGTACACAATGACCAGTACATATACCGCCAACGACAATCGACAAGCCGCGCTGGACTACCACGCTTTTCCCATCCCTGGGAAACTGGCTATCGTGGCCACCAAGCAGGTTATCAACCAGCGTGATCTGTCATTGGCGTACTCACCGGGTGTTGCGGCTCCTTGCGAAGAAATCGTCAAGAACCCGGCAGCTGCATTCAAATACACCGCCAAAGGCAACCTCGTCGCGGTGGTCACCAACGGCACGGCTGTTCTGGGTTTAGGAGATATTGGCGCCCTGGCGTCCAAGCCTGTCATGGAGGGCAAGGCCGTGCTCTTCAAGAACTTTGCCGGCGTCGATGTATTTGACATTGAGATCGACGAGAAGGATCCGAAAAAGCTGGTAGACATCATTGCCGCACTGGAGCCGACTTTCGGCGCGATCAACTTAGAAGACATCAAAGCACCTGATTGCTTCTATGTTGAGAGAGAGTTGCGCAAACGCATGAAGATTCCAGTGTTCCATGACGACCAACACGGCACGGCTATCACGGTGGCTGCGGCCATGCTCAACGCACTCAAGGTGGTGGGAAAGGAAATAGCCGAAGTCAAATTGGTAGTCTCAGGTGCAGGGGCGGCAGCGCTGGCATGTCTGAACTTGCTGCTCAAGGTCGGTTTGCAACGCAAGAACGTGTTTGTCACCGACCTGGCCGGTGTCGTTTATGAAGGCCGCACCGAGTTGATGGATGACGACAAAGCACGCTTTGCCCAAAAGACGGAGGCGCGAACCCTCACGGAAGTGATCCAACGTGCCGATGTGTTCCTGGGCCTCTCTGCTGGAGGAGTCCTCAAGGCGTCGATGGTGGCAAGCATGGCGGACAAGCCGGTCATCTTTGCGCTGGCGAATCCAACCCCGGAAATCTTACCGGAAGTGGCCCATGCTGTACGTGGTGATATCGTGATGGCCACGGGGAGAACCGACTATCCGAACCAGGTTAACAACGTTCTGTGCTTCCCCTATATTTTCCGTGGAACGCTGGACTGTGGGGCCTCCACAATCACCGATGAAATGGAAATCGCAGCCGTCAAGGCCATCGCAGATCTTGCGCAGGCAGAGCAAAGTGATCGTGTGGCGGCGGCCTATGCCGGAGAGCAGCTCTCCTTTGGCCCGAAGTACCTGATTCCCAAGCCCTTTGATCCCCGACTGATGATCAAAATTGCACCGGCAGTGGCCCAAGCAGCTTTTGAGAGCGGCGTGGCCCAGCGCCCCATCCTGGACATGGATGCTTACCGCGAAAGCCTGCAAAACCTGGTCTATCTGTCTGGCAACATGATGAAGCCGATATATGCGGCTGCCAAGGAAGCAATCAAACGGCGCATTGCGTACTCGGAAGGTGAGGATGAGCGGGTGCTCAGGGCAGCACAAATTGTGGTTGACGAAGGAATTGCACGACCGACCTTGATTGGCCGCCCCGCCATCATTGCCAAGCGAATCGAAAAATTTGGCCTGCGTCTAAAACAAGATGAGCATTACGACATCGTTAATGTGGAGCAGGACCAACGATACCGTGACTTCTGGCAAACCTATCACCAGATGACTGAGCGGATAGGCGTGACGGTTCCGGTCGCCAAGATAGAGATGCGCAGGCGCCTGTCCCTGATTGGCGCGATGTTATTGCGCAAGGGAGACGTAGACGGACTGATCGTTGGCACCTGGGGGACACCGCAGACGCATCTGCCTTACATCGACCAGGTAATTGGCAAGCGAGATGGCGTCAATACATACGCCTGCATGAATGGGTTGGTGCTGCCAGATCGTCAGGTATTTCTGGTGGATACCCACATCAACTATGACCCAACTGATCAGCAACTGGCAGAAATCACGGTGCTTGCTGCAGAAGAAATGTTGCGCTTTGGTATCACACCCAAGGCTGCCTTGCTGTCCCACTCTAACTTCGGCAGCAGCAACAAACCCAGTGCCTTGAAAATGCGCCAGACCCTGGCGCTGCTCAAAGTGCAGGCACCATGGCTGGACGTCGAAGGTGAAATGCACGGCGACCTCGCTCTCGATGGTGTGGAGCGAGAGAAGGTTATCCCCAGTAACGCCTTTGTGGGTGACGCCAACCTGCTCGTATTCCCTGACATCGACGCAGCCAGCATTTCTTACAACCTGCTCAAGCGAGCGGCGGGTGGCAACATTGCCATTGGACCCGTGTTGCTTGGTGCGGCAAAGCCAGTCCACGTTTTGACGGCCAGCACAACCGTGCGACGCATCGTCAACATGACCGCATTAACCGTGGCTGACGCCAACGCAACAAGGTCGAGATGTTCACCCTAACTACCGCCGCCGACTTTGGCTTGGGTCTTTTTCTGGGTTACGTCGGCGGGGTGTTCGGCATTGGTGGTGGACTGATTGCGATCCCTGTGCTGGTGTGGCTGTTTGGCATGGATCAGCAGCTTGCCCAGGGTACAGCGTTGGTGATGATTGCGCCCAACGTTCTATTGGGCTTCTGGCGCTATCGCCAACACAACCCAATCGAGATGAAATCGGCTCTTATTCTGGGGCTTTCGTCCATCGCCTCCACCTATATGGCCGCAAGGTTTGCGTCTGGACTAGACCCACATTCGATGCGCATTGTGTTTGCCTGTTTTTTGGTGTGCTTAGCAGCCTTTCTTTTGTTTGAGTTGCGGCCAAGAAAGCCTGTTGCCATACCGGGGAAAGCACTCTCTCACAAATGGCTGGGTGTACTGGGTTTGCTCAGTGGCGTCTTCTCAGGTTTGTTCACGGTAGGCGGTGGCCTGGTGGTTGCACCGGCACTGACCAAGTTCTTCGGCATCAAGCGCCAAACTATTGCCCAGGGTCTGTCCTTGGCAACGGTAACGCCGGGTGCTGTCGTGGCTTTGCTCACCTACGCATCACATGGTATGGTCAATTGGCAAATGGGTATCCCCTTGGCTTTGGGTGGGGTGATCAGTATCGCTTGGGGGGTCGATCTGGCCCACAAGCTACCTGAACGGATGCTTCGCATGCTGTTTTGTTGGCTGATTTTTGGCACAGCACTGACACTTTTTTAGCTTCTTAACGCAGCCCAAATAGGCACCTGGCCAGTTTGTGTGTTTTGCCCATTCCCGCTGCTGTTATGCAGCATGCCGCATTCGAATTCGGAGCAAGGTGGTTCCAGGATCCACAACGCACGAGTGAGGAGACACTTGAATGCCTGCGCCGATTCGTTGGCATTGCGGGAAAAACGTGAATGTGCGCCCGATGCCACCATCGTTCCCCGGGGAGGTTCAGTTGACTGAGCTCACCGCATTTTGGGTAGGTGGCACCAATCGATGTCGGCGCCACTATGCTCAATAACCTGCGTCTCGATCCATCACATGCTCAGGCATGTGGTTCAGGCAGACCTTCCTGGTGTTGCCAACTACCTGCCGGATGATCGTGCGATCAGAGGCAGAGGATGCCATGTGCGGTGTGATGATGAGTCCAGGATGGGTCCACAAGGGGTCCGTGGCAGACAAGGGCTCGGTGTCGAACACATCCAGCAAGGCCCCACGCAACTGACCGCTGTCAAGCGCCGCCAGCAGATCCGCCATGACCACATGTTCACCCCGCCCGGCATTCACAAAAGCCGCACCAGGTTTCATGCGGACAAAAAAATCCGCGTTGCACAGACCCCGTGTTTGCGGTGTGAGCGGCAACAGGCAGATCACCAGATCTAGCTGACCCAGAAAATCCGGCAGCGCCGCATCCCCCGAGTAAGTGGTGATTCCGGCCACGGTGTGTGTGCGACGCGACCAGCCAGACACCGAAAACCCCGCCTCATGTAAACATGTCGCGACCTGCAAGCCCATGCGGCCCAGACCCATGATGCCCACCGTGAATTCACAAGCCGGTGCTTGCGGCGGCATGCGCCACAGACCTTGGCGCTGGTGCGCAGCCATCTGGTCAAACCCTCGGTGGTAATGCAGCGCAGCCCACAACATGTACTGGGCCATGCCACTGGCCTGCTCGTCGTCCACGATACGGGTCACAGGCACCTCGGCGGACAGATCCGGGCAACGCAGGATGTGTTCTACACCGGCGCCAATGGACGCCACCAGTCGCAGATTGGGCAGACCGCCTAACAAGCCCACGGGGGGATGCCAGGCGGCTACCGCCAACACATCCACGGGGTCAAAGGGCTCGGGCCACAGGATCACCTTCAGGTCTGGCATGCACTGGCGGGCCTCATCGGCCATCCCATCGGCAAGAACCTGCAAATTGTCCGTGGCGCTGCAAACCAGCAAAGTCGGCATCAGCGTGTCCGCCTTAGTTCTTGTAGCTGGCGTCGCTGCGATCCAACTGGCGCAACCAGGCAGCCCAGATCAGCGGACGCTCGTGCTGCGCGCGCACCAGTTGCTGGCGCACATGCTCACTCACTGCGGGCGGAATTTCGGTCACCGCACCGGCGCTGCTGTGCAGACCGGCCAGCTGCGCACACGCCAGCTGTATTTCGCAAGCGCGGTTGAGGTAATACATGACGTAGAACGCATCGGCAATGGTGGGCCCCACACTGAGTAAACCGTGATGGCGCAGAATCAATGCGGCCTTGTCACCCAAGGCCGCCTGGATGCGGGCGCGCTCCTCCAGGTTGGTGGCCACACCTTCATACGCGTGGTAGCCAACCCCTTCATAAAACTCGGCAGAGATCTGGTTCAACTGCAACAGGCCCCGCTGGCAAGCCGCCACCGCCATGCCAGCCAGGGTGTGGGTGTGGATCACGCAGTGCGCGTCCTCGCGCGCCATGTGCACCGCGCTGTGGATGGTGAAACCGGCCGGATTGAGTTTGGCGTCGCCCTGCACGATGTGGCCCCGCATGTCCACCACGATCAGGTCACTGGCCCGTACTTCGTCAAACATCAGGCCAAAGGGGTTGAGCAAAAACCGCTCCTGCCCAGCGGGGGACGGTAAACGCACAGAAAAGTGGGTGTAGAGCGTGTCGTCCCAGCCAAAGCGAGCGGCCAGGCGATAGGCTGCAGCCAGGTCTTGGCGCAGCCGGGTTTCGTCCGCGGCATTCAAGGTCGTACTCATACATGGCCTCCGGTGTGATTTGCGGCGTGGGTGAGACCCATGAATTTGCGCACGCGTTGCAAGATCTCATCGGGGTTGGATTGGCTGCGCAGCACTTCGGGCGACACGTCCAGTTTCAGATGGCCGCCTTCCATGAACACCACGCGGTCCGAAATGTTGAGTGCAAATTCCATCTCATGCGTGACGATCAGCATGGTCATCCCCTCCTTGGCCAGGCTCTGGATCACTTTGAGCACATCGCCCACCAGCTCAGGGTCCAACGCCGAGGTCGGCTCATCAAACAGCATGATGTCGGGCTGCAGCGCCAGCGCCCGGGCAATCGCCACACGCTGCTGCTGGCCACCGGAGAGCTGGTGCGGGTACTTGTAGGCGTGGGCCAACAAGCCGACCTTGTCCAGCAGGCCAAGTGCCACATCGCGCATTTGCGCCGTGTCTGCGACACGGTGGTAGTGTGGTGCCATCAGGATGTTGTCCAGCACCGTGAGGTGGGGAAACAGATTGAAGTTCTGGAACACCATGCCAATACGCCGTACGCCGTCGCGCACACTGCGGTCATGCGGGTTGTCACCCGCCCTCAAGTAGCTTTCACCAAACAGAATGATCTCGCCTGCTTGGATGGGCTCGAGCGCGTTGATGGTGCGAATCAAGGAGGTTTTTCCTGAACCGGAGGGGCCGATCAGGCAAATCACGTCGCCTGCGGCCACTCTCAAATCGACGTCGTCGAGCACCGTGTGCTCACCATACCGCTTGGTGATGTTGCGCATCTCCAGCGCCAACGGCGCACCGGGCAGGGGCTCAGAAGCATGAACACGGGGCGGCATCACCAAGCTACCCCGCAGCTGCGCACACTGGCTGTCATCCAGCGTGCGTGGTTGGCGGCGCTGCAAATCCAACCGGCGCTCCAGCCAGTGGAAGGCCGCGCCAAACACCGAAACGATCAACACGTAATACACCGCCACGGCCAGCAAGGTTTCCATCACCAGAAAATTTTGGCTGTAGAGACGCTGCCCGGTCATCAGCAACTCGGGCAAAGAAATCACCGAGACCAGCGAGGTCAGCTTGATCACGGTGACGTACTCATTGACCAGCGTCGGCAGAGAAATACGAAAGGCTTGCGGCACCACGATGCGCGCCTGGATGCCTAAAAAGCCCAACCCCAACGCCCGACCAGCTTCGCGCTGCCCCTTGGACACCGAGATCAGCCCGCCGCGATGGATCTCGGCCATGTAAGCGGTTTCCGTCAACACCAGAGAGATGAGGCCCGAGATAAAGGGGATCGCCAGCATCGGCCCGGCTGAGGGGAATATCTGCGGCATGTTGAACACAAAAACCAGCAGCACCAAGAGGGGCACACTGCGAAAAAACCAAACGTAGACCTTGGCCAAGCTACGCAGCACAAGCATGCTGGATAACTCGGCACTGGCCACAGCAAAGCCCAGCCCCAGTCCAATCAGCCAGGACAAGGTGCCCAGCTCCACCACGGTGACCACCGCACGCCAGAACATCGCCATTGAAAAGAGTGAGAAAAAATAGGTCCAGTTCAGTTCCATGGAAATCCTCGGTATGCGGCGGGCAAATTACTTGGCGGCAACAGGCGTCAAGTCATATTTCTTGATCAGGGCGTCGTATTCACCGGTCTTGTGGATCGCAAGCATGGCTTTCTCGAACTCCTTGAGCAGCACGGTGTTGCCCTTCTTCACATAGATTCCCAGGATTTGTGGGTACACCGTGGTGGGTGAACTGACCACAATGCGGCCATTGCTCTTGGCGGCAAAGGCCTTGGCCGCAGCGGCCACTTCAATCTGGGCCTGCACGTTCTTGGACATCAGCGCCTGGGACACTTCAGGTGCGGTTGGGAACTCTGCGACCGTGACCGGCGGTTTGCCGTTGGGCACACAGTAGTCGGTAGACAAAGCCTGGAGCTTTTTCACCCAGCTGGTGCCCGCCTGCAGGCCGACCTTGACACCACACAGATCGTTCTCGGTCTTGGGTTGCACACCATCCTTGCTGGCCATGATCAGTGCGCCCATGCCGGCGTAAGGCACAGCGTCGGCAATGGCCAGGCGCTCTGCGGTGATGTACAGGCCCGAGATCACGGCATCATGTTGCCCACTGCCCAAGCCCAGCACCAGACTGGCGAACTTGGTGTCGGTGATGGTGGGCTTGAGTTTCATCTCGCGCGACAGCAGCACCGTCAGTTCCGGGTCGAAGCCGACAATCTTGTCTCCCTCATACGACTCGAAGGGAGGGTATGCCGCCTCCAGGGCAACCTTGATGGTGCCGGGCACCGCAACTTGGGCCTGGGCATGCAGGGCGGAGCCCAACAGCAGCGCGCCAAAAGACAGTGACAGGCCAATGTGACGTGCCGTGGTGGAAAGCTTGAACATGGTGAAAACTCCTAAGGGTTAGAGAGAGGGAAGCGCGGTGAAGAAATCGGGTTATTCGGTCTGGGTCGGGTGATCGGTGGTGGCCCCCTCCTTGAGAAAGTTGCCAAAGCTGGATGGCTGGCGGGCGCCGTCGGGCAAGTGCAGCTCCCCCAAACGGCGCTTTTCACCGAGATAGCGGTAGGTCTGCAGCGCCATGCTCCACATGTGCTCACCAATGCTCAGCTCCTCATACAGAGGTGAGGTGTCGGCGCGTGCAAACTGGGGCAGAGGGCGTATCCGTGTGGCGTAATCACAGGCAAAAAACAGCGGGAAGGAGTAGCGCTCGTGCTTCACCTTGCGTACCCGGTGTGAGGTGGCAACAAAGGCGCCAGCGGTCATCACCTCCAACATATCGCCCACATTGATCACATAAGCTTCTTCGCCATCGATCATCAACGGGGGCGCATCAATCCACTGACCACGGCTGTTGAGCACTTCCAATCCTGGCTGATCAGCCAGAAGCAGGGTAAAACACTCGTAGTCGGTATGTGCACCGATACCGGGTGTGTCTTCGGCGCTGCTGTCCACCGGGTAGTGGATGAGGCGCAGCTTGCTGGGCGGGCACGTCACATAGGTATCAAAAGCGTGTTCGTCTTGCCCCAGTGCCAAGGCAAAGGCACGCAACAGATGCAAACCCAGATCAAACACCGCGGCGTAATAGGCTTGCACTGCCGTCTTAAAACCGGGCAACTCGGGCCATTTGTTGCCGCCAATCAGCGGCAGCCCTGCCAACACCATGGGGTGGTCGTCCGCCGCCTCAAAGCCGATGTCGTAGGCCTCCTTGTGGTCGGGTTTGCCCGCGCTGTAAACCTCTTCTCCCTCGGGCACAAAACCCTTGTGACCACGGCCCAAACCAATGTAATACCGCATCTTCCAGTCCAGGTCTCGGGCATAGAAGTCGGCAGCGGCGGCACGCAACGCCGCAATCTCCTGGGCCGCAATACCGTGGCCGGTGATGTAGAAAAAGCCAACGGTGCGCGCTGCCTCGCCAATGGCACGGGCCACGGCCTGACGGTCGGCCAGGTGATGACCAAACAGCCCGCGCACATCGATCACTGGCAGGCTCGAAAAATCTCCACGCACGGGGGAAACAGCGGTGCTCATACGGACTCCTGAAGTGTGTCGATCCAAGCATCAAAATGCCTGCGCTGGGACTGGGCCATGCCCAGGTTCAAGTCCCACAGGTCGGCCACCGGCATCCTGGTAAAGGGCAGCAAGTGGGTGTACCCATCCGGGCCGAATTCGGGGGTCAAGGTGCTGCTGTGGTAACCGCGGGCCCGCTGCGATACCCAGATCGCCTGCCAGACCGCTTGATGAAAGGCCAGCTCCTTGGTGTACTCCGGCGCTTGCGGATGGGGCACCTGCGGCCCCTGGTCGTAGCCGACACGCGCCTGCGTGTGATGCACGCGGTCAATAAAGGGCTGTAAATCGTCCTGCGCATCGTTGAGCAGGCGCTCACAAACCACCACCCAGTGACTGATGTCTGCGGTGAAGCGCAGTTGCGGCAGCTGCTCGATCAGGGCCAGCGTGACCCAAGGGCTGTAGAGCGAGCTGCCACGATGTGTCTCGAAGCTACAGACCACGCCAGCGGCATCCGCCAAAACCTGCGCCCGGCCAAAAAAGTCCACTTGTTGCGCCAGAGGCCAGCGGTCGTTGCCTGCCAGCACATTCAAAAAACGGGGTTGCAAAATAGCGGCGGTATCCAGTGCCAGCTGCAAACGCTCCAGATGCTGCTGCGCGGTCCAATGCTGGTTGGGCAGCACATCACCCCCGGTAAACACCACGGCGATGTATTGCAGTCCCTCCTGCTTGAGGCCGTGGGCCATGGCATGGGCTTCTGCGCTGCCCAGCGGCATGCGAGCCTCCACACCCAAGCCGCCCATCTGACGGACCTGCGCGGCACACAGGTGCCAATCACCTTGCCAGCCCCAAAGCGACTTGAACAAATCCAGTTTCATGAAGTGTGTATTTTTGGCATCATTGACCTACATCAATGCAAGCTGCATGCCAAGCCACAACAAGACCCAAACCCACGGTTGAATTGCCTTGCACTGGAACGATCCTTGCGTCAGGCTTTCCACTCCAAACCACAAACAAAGCGAGATTTCTATGGCCTTGAACCAAGCACAGTTAGACGCACTGCGCGCCAAGTACAGCGGCACGGCGGCCGACATGCACGACCCGCGTTTTGCCCAGGTCGCCGCCAGCATTTTTTCGGAGGGCGGCACCCGCGCGGCACCGTATGCCGGTGTGCCCTCGCTGTTGGCCGCACCGCTGCGTCACGTAGACACCACGCAACCCAACTTTGGTGATTTACAGGTCGCGCTGATGGGTGTGCCGATGGACCTGGGCGCCAGCAATCGGCCCGGCGCACGCTTTGGCCCGCGCGCCCTGCGAACGATTGAGCGCATTGGCCCCTACAACCATGTGCTTGACTGCGCGCCAGTGCATAGCCTGCGCGTGGCCGATGTGGGTGATGTGCCGTTTCGCAGCCGCTATAGCCTGCCCATGAGCATCGAGGACATCGAGGTCTGGTACCAGCAGGTGGTGGACCAGGGCGTGATGCCGCTCTCGGTCGGCGGCGACCATTCAATCACCTACCCGATTCTCAAAGCCATCGGTCGCCAGCAACCGGTGGGCCTGATCCACTTTGACGCCCATTGCGACACCGGCGGTGAATTTGACCAGACCCGTTTTCACCATGGTGGCCCGTTCCGGCTGGCGGTTCTGGACGGTGTGCTGGACCCCACGCGCTGCATCCAGATTGGTATCCGCGGCTCGTCCGAATACCTGTGGGAATTCTCCAAAGACGCCGGTATGACCGTGGTGCACGCCGAAGACATTTCGCGCCTGGGCACCGCCGAAATTGTGCGCATGGCACGCGAAGTGGTGGGGGATGGCCCGGTCTATATCACCTTTGACATTGATGGACTGGACCCCGCTTTTGCACCCGGCACCGGCACACCAGAAATCGGTGGCATGACGACCCGCGAAGCGCTTGAAATACTGCATGGACTCAAGGGCTTGGCGATCTGCGGTGGCGACGTGGTCGAGGTGGCGCCCCAGTACGACAGCAGCACCAACACGGCCCAGGCCGGTGCGCAAATGTTGTTCGAAATTTTGAGCCTGATGCTGTCCAGCCCACTGCTCAAGCCATAGCGCCGCACAAGCCAAGTGCGTCCAAAAACATGCGCTGCACTGCATTAGGAAGGTTCTGGCACCCACTGGCACCATCACTTCGCAAAGTCTGGCCCCATGCAACCAGTGCGTCCCAGGTTACAAACCAAATCACAAAGGAATCACTCATGTCAAGCAACCCATTTCACCCCATCACCGGCTCGGTCATGCCACGCTTTGCCGGCATCGCCACACTCATGCGCCTGCCCCTGGTCGCCATGGATGACGCCATGTTCCAGGAGGTGGACATCGGTCTGGTTGGCGTGCCCTGGGATGGCGGCACCACCAACCGACCCGGCGCACGCCACGGCCCACGTCAGGTGCGCGACATCTCAACCATGGTGCGCAATGTCAACCGCGCCAGCGGCATCAAACCGTTTTCGATTTGCAATTGCGCCGACTTGGGCGACACCCCCGTCAACCCGGTGGACTTGATGGATTCACTGGCGCGCATCGAAGGTTTCTTCAACAAACTGCAGGCCGCCGGTATTGCGCCGCTGTCCATTGGCGGTGACCATCTGGTGAGCTTGCCGATTTTGCGCACACTGGCCAAAAACGGCCCGGTCGGCATGGTGCACTTTGACGCCCATACCGACACCTGGGACGGCTATTTCGGTGGCTTCAAATACACGCATGGCACGCCGTTCAGGCGCGCCATCGAAGAAGGCGTGCTGGACCCCAAACGCACGGTTCAGATCGGCATACGTGGCGCCCTCTACAACGATGCCGAAGACACCTGGGGCCAGGAGCAAGGCATCCGTGTCATCGACATCGAAGAATTCCACCAAATGGGTATCGACGCCGTGATTGCGGAGGCCCGTCGGGTGGTTGGTGATGGTGAGACCTACGTCAGTTTTGACGTAGACGCGCTCGACCCGGTCTACGCGCCCGGGACCGGCACACCTGAAATTGGCGGCCTGACCACACTCGAAGCACAGCGTCTGGTGCGCGGCCTGCAGGGCCTGAACCTGATTGGGGGTGACGTGGTGGAAGTCTCGCCCCCGTTCGACCCCAGTGGCAACACCGCTTTGGTGGCCGCCACCATGGCGTTTGAAGTCTTGTGTGTGCTGGCCGACAGCATCAGTCGCAAGAAGGCCGGCGCATCTCCAAGGTCTTGACGGCACGCGCCAGAGCGGCAATACCGGCATCAATCTGGCCCAGACCAATGGACGAGATGCGCAACCGGAAAAACGCGCAGGGTGTGGGCGGTTGCATGAAAAACACCTCGCCAGCCTCAATCAGCACGCCAAACTGTTGCGCAACCTGCGCCAACGCCGCCGAGTCGATGTGCGCGGGCGCCTGCACCCAAAGCGAGGCCCCGCCACGCGGCAACTGAAAGCGAAACGCGGGCAGATGCTGCTGCAAGGCCTCACCCACGCGGACCAGGCGCTGCAGCATCTCGGCATTAACGCGCCGGGCATGGGTCTCGTGGTGGCCGAGCGACAGGTACATGGCATAAGCGTGCTGCAAAAAAGCACTGGGGTGGCGCAACATGGCGTGACGGGTCTGGCGCAGGGCGGCAATCAGCTCCTTGGACGCCACGATGAACCCCAGGCGCAGCGCAGAAGACAGGCTTTTGGAGATGGAGCCGACATACACCACGCGCCCCGTCTGGTCCAGACTTTTGAGCGCGGGCATGGGCGTGCCTTCATAGAGGTTCTCGGCCTCGTAGTCGTCCTCAATGATGACAAAGTTCTGCAGCTCAGCCTTGCGCAACAACCATTGCCGCCGCTCCAGGCTCATCACATGGGTGCTGGGGCTTTGGTGTGATGGCGTCACAAACACATAGTCCAGTTCTGGCAGCCCTTCGACCACCAGACCTTGCTCATCCACCTCGATGCCCAAAAAACGCGGGGCGCGTACCGCCATGCTGTTGCGCGCGTGTGGGTGGCCGGGCTCCTCCAGGCCGACACGGGTCTGTGTGTCAAAAAGGGCTTCGGCCAGCAAGCTGTAGGCATGTTGTGAACCGCTGGTGATGAGGATTTCTTCAGGCAAAGCGAACACACCACGCGCAGGCAGCAGGCGCTGGCGGATTTGCGCAATCAGAATCGCCACATCGGCCGCGTCCAGATCATGCGTCCACTCCGGCAATTGGGCGCGACTGGTGGTCAGGGCACAGCACTCGCGAAAACCTTCTATGGGAAAGCTCTTGTCATCGCTGGACCCATAGACAAACGGATAGGGGTAGTCCTGCCAGCGCGCAGGTTTGCTCAAACTGCGGTCCTGACCGCGCGAACGCAACACGCGCGCAGACCAGTCAGGCGCCAGTTCGGCACACAGCTGCGGTCCGCGAAACGGGTCGTCGCTGGCCGCCGCCAGATCAACCATCCGTGGCCGCGCGTTCAAGGCCACGAACACGCCACTGCGCAGGCGCGATTCCAGGTAACCGTCATCCATCAACTGCTGGTAGGCCGCGGTGACGGTGTTTCGGCTCAGCGCCAGCAACTGCGAGAGCACACGCGACGAGGGCAATGCCGCGCCCGGGGTCAGCCGCCCCGTCAGAATGGCCTGCACAATGCTGCGCCGCAAACTGGCCTGCAGCGACATACCGCCAGTCTGCTCGGGCATGCGAAACAGTTGCTCCCATTGCGGCGTGCTGGTGTTGGGCGGTTCGGCGGACATGGTGGCTTTCGGGGTGCGGTGGGGACGTGTCATGACGTCTATAACCAAGCAACTATCGCACCACAACGAAGATCAAGCGGCCTTGCGGTGCACCGGTGCGGGGCGAGCTGGCGCCCCTGGCACGGCAGATGACCAACATCTGGCTCTTGGTGGCGCTGGCTCGTTTCCTTAAGCTCATCACATGACAACGATGGCACCACACCGAGACAAACACATGCATTCATTCGCTTCAAGGGCTTGTACCGTCCCGCTCCGTGATGTCTGATCACCACCGCTTTTCCCGCCTGGACTACCTCAAGGCCTTGGCCGTGGTGATGATCTGGGGTCTCAACTTTGTGGTCATGAAAGTAGGCTTGCCCGGTCTGGGGCCGATGCTGCTGGGCGCACTGCGTTTTGCCGCCGCATCCTTGCCGTTTCTGCTGTGGGTGCGCTGCCCCAACGTGCCCTGGCGCTTTATTGTGTTGTACGGGCTGGTACAAGGTGTGGGCCAGTTTGGCCTGCTGTTCACCGCCATAACACTGGGCATGACAGCGGGCATGGCCTCGGTGGTGATGCAGGCGCAGGCATTTTTCACGCTGCTGCTTGCCGTGCCCTTTCTGGGTGAACGTGCGCGTGCCCACCAGTGGCTGGGCTTGCTTCTGGCGGCGCTCGGGCTGGTGTTGCTGGCCACAGTGCACGGCAGTCAACCGGGGCAAATGACGCTGATTGGCTTCTTTTTCACACTGGGCGCCGCGCTGATGTGGGCCACATCCAATCTGATCGTGCGGTTCATGGGCCGGGCCTCAACGGCTTATGACCCGTTCGCCTTCATCGTCTGGAGCAGCCTGGTGCCCATCATCCCGTTTTTGGGCCTGGCCTTTGCACTGGATGGCGTGCAGCCCACGCTGGACACCCTGCTGCACCTGACGCTGCGCCAGTGCCTGGCCGTGGCCTTTCTGGCCTTGCTGGCAACCCTGTTGGCATACACGCTGTGGACCGGCTTGCTCAAACATTTCCCGGCAGGCCGGGTGGCACCGTTCTCGCTGCTGGTGCCGGTGGTGGGCCTGCTGGCCGCTTACCTGGCTTTTGGGGAACAACTCAGCCAACTGCAACAGCTGGGCACCGCGACGGTCTTTCTGGGGCTGGTGGTCAACCAGATGGGGGAACGCTTGGTGTCGCTGGTTGCCAAAGCTTGCAGCATCGACTTCAGCTGCATCAAAAACAAGAGCACACTCCCCAATTTACATAAGGGCTAAGAGCATATTTAGCCCTAAACCTCAGCACCCCCTGGCCGTGGCATCGCCGCCTGCCGGGTGGTGATGGAGGGGCCTGATCTACAGCTTCTCGTCCCGCAACCAATACCACTTGTACAAGAAGTACTGGCCAAAGCGGCGAAACGGTGCAAACGCCTGCGAACGCACCGCATTGAACAGGTTGGGGTACTCCAGCGGCGAGTTGTAGATGGGCAGTGAAAACACCGCCTGCCCCGCATCCTTGCCCGCCACACGCTCGGCCAGGCGCTTGCCAGCCCAGGTCGAAAAAGACACGCCGTTACCGCCATAACCCACGGCGTACCACACCGTTTGTTGGGGGTCTGGGCGGCCAATGCGGGGCATCAGGTCATGGCTCACATCGACCCAGCCCCACCAGGAGTAGTCAATCTGAATGCCCGCAAGCGGCGGAAACTTGCGCGCGATGGCGTCGGTCAGCAGCTTGAGGTGGACCGGGTCTTGGGCATCGGCACCGCTGATGGCACTGCGGCTGCCGATCTGCAGTCGGTTGTCCTTGAGCAACCGGTAATAAAACCGAAGGGTGCGGGTGTCGGTCAAAAAAGTGTGCGAGCGAAAGTTGGTGGCGGCCAGCTCGGCGCTGGTGAGCGGTCGGGTCACCACCGAGTTGGACAAGATCGGCAGGATCTTGTCGCGGGTGTGCGGGCTCAAGGCCTGGCCGGTGTAGCCGCCGGTACAAACCGCCACGCGCCTGGCGCGCACACTGCCCGTTGGCGTTCGCAAGGTATGGATGCCATCGGCGCCAGTCTCCCAGCCCTGCACCGGGCTGGCCGGATGCAGTTTGACACCCAAGGCGCGCGCTTTGCGAATCAAACCGAAGGTGAACTTGAGCGGGTGGATGCCCACCCCTTCTGGCTCCTTCATTGCGCCCAGTTGTTCGCGTTCATCACAGTAGGTGCGGCGCACCTCGTCGGCACTGAGCAACTGGGTGTCATAACCAAATATCTCGCGCCGCACGCGGGTTTCGTTTCGCAGGTAGTCCAGCTTCTTGGCCCGATGGGCCAGGTACAGGTGCCCGCCGTCCATCGCATCACAGTCGATACCGCTGGCCAGCACCTTGAAGTTTTCGAAACCGGCGCGGATTTCGGTGTCCATCTGCTTGGCCACATCCAGGCCCCAGCGCTCGATCCACTGCGAGCGGGTGAGCCGCCCGCTGGCGTTTTGCCCCTGGCCGCCGCTGCGGCTGGAGCAGCCCCAGGCAGACAGGTTGGCCTCCAGCACCACCGCCTGGATGCCATGCTCCTGCGCCAGATACAGCGCGGTGGACATGCCGGTGGAACCAGCGCCGATGACCACCACATCGGCCACGGTATCACCCACCAGGGGGCCATCATCCTCAGGCGGTACGCCCGCGCTGGCCACCCAATAGGTGGGCGCATAGTGGCTACCGGTGCCGGGGTCTTTGGCCACCAGCGGGTCATAGTGCGGGTTGTAGGCTTGGCGGGCGCAGGTCGTCATGGCTCAGGCCTTCGCGGGAAGGTTAGGACGGGCCTTGCGAAAGGCCTTTTTGCTCTGGATCTTGCCGTCTTTGAATGAAAAAATGTCGACACCATCGGCTTCGATGTGGCTGCCGTCAAGCGCCGTGCCCACAAAGGTCCACTGCGAGACCCCAAAGTCACCCTGCACAACATGCTGGCCGTTGAGCCACTGCGCATCGGGCACGGCCTGCCAGGCGGCGGCGAAGGCTCGGCGCACCGCCTCGCGCCCAACATGACGGCTGCCAAAGGCCTCTGGCCCGGCGGCGGTTTCAAACACGCAGTCATCCGTCATGAAGGACATCAGCGCGTCGATGTCATGCTGGTTCCAAGCGTGGCTGAAGGCGGCCAAAGTGGCCTCGGTGACCGGCGGAAAGACGTTCATCAAAATCGGCTCCTGAGCAACAAATGGCGACAAGCTTAGGGGCCTTTGCTTGGCAAAGGTAGAGCCAGAACGGCGGATTTCATGCGGCCAGTCGCCGCGGCTTGTCACAAAAAGTGCCCCACTCAATAAGAGGTGGCCCAATTGACGTGGCGCCAGCCGGATGGCGCGGTTATCGTTCCCCGGCCCCCTCGGGAAAACGATGCAGAAGGGTGGATTACTTAGGTGTTGGTCCGACAGTTAGAAAATTTCACTCAAAGACAAATGGGAATTCAGCGTGACACCCATTTAGAAGTTTTGGAACAACTGATCAGATTGAAGCCCCTCATTGTGAGTAGCAAGGTCTAGGTAAAAATTCTTCTTTTCATGCTTTGCATAAACGATCCAGTCACCGGTTAACCCCGGCTCGCCCGCTTTTCAAAGCCGTTGGCAGGGAGTAGATATGTCTGTGCATATGGCCAAGAATCAGGATCTTCACCACACGCACTTGCTAGCCGCGCAATCCTCGCTGTGAGTTCTTGCCTGCGTCCCCCCAAGACTCCAACGAATACCTAAATTTTTAACGAGGTACCTTGCCGAAAAAGTGCTTGTGCCAGATTCCTTGAAGAGGGGGCCTCTGGAATGCCAACGCATCGCAGCTGGCTTTTCACCATGCATGATGAAACAAATCAAAGAGAACAGCGGATGGTTCTTGGTTCATTTGATGACCGCTCGTATCGTCTCAATCAATAACAAATCATCGACGCCTCAGCCACCGAGGGATAGTGAGCATGTGGCCCAGAACTTGCTCTGAACTCAATGTCAACAATCAATCTTGTATAGACAGTTAAAAACCGTCTATTTTGGTAACTGTATGCACCATTTTAGGAACGAATGACACATGAGCGCCCTAAAAGCGTTAACGATGATCTATGGTATTTCGGAGACTAGATGTACCTGTATAGACAGCGATTGATTGATGTAAGGCGTACCAGTCATCGTCATTGAGATGACTGGTGAGTAACTCTAATGTTCTATAGAGCGGACTATTTGATGGGTATGAAATTTCTTAAGACGGCAACAACACTTGCAACGGTGTCCTTGTGGAAACAGCAACCATGACTGTCCTACAGTGCAAACCTCAAGCCCAAAGAACCAATTCGGTCAGCAACCGCATGCCCACACTTGCGCTCTATGAGCAAGTGAAAGAGTTCATCACACGCAAGATTCAGGACGGATCCTGGCCTGCAGGGCACCGCCTACCCTCAGAGCATCAACTGGTGGCACAGTTCGGCATTTCTCGCATGACGGCGAACCGAGCCCTGCGCGAACTGGTCGAGCAAGGGCGTGTGGTACGGCAAGCAGGTGTGGGAAGTTTTGTGGCAGAAGACAAGCCTCAGTCCACCTTGCTTCAAATCAGCAATATTGAAAGTGAAATCCGGGCGCGTGGACACAACTATCGATATGAACTGCTCGTTGCCGAACGCATTGCGGTGGCGCCAGATGTTGCAGCCTGGCTGGATTTGCGCACAGGCGAGTCGGTTTTTCACAGCGTTTGTCTGCACTTTGAGGACAGTACGCCGGTGCAGTTGGAAGACCGGTATGTCAACCCACGCGTGGTACCTGATTTCCTGAATCGGGATTTGGCCGTCTTGGCACCCAGCCAATACCTTGTGCGCCATGTACCTTTCGACCAGATCGAGCACTTGGTCGACGCGGTTCTGCCTACTGGGGAGCAAGCCTCACTCCTGCTCATGCCGGCCACCGAACCTTGCCTGCTGTTGACTCGGCGAACCTGGACACACACGGTACCTGTCACCTTGGTACGCTGCCTTCACCCAGCCTCGCGCTACCGCTTGGGTAGCCGTTTCAGAGCCGACGGCAACCCCACTTCGGGTTAAGCCACCAAATCTGTTCAGTCGCTCAATTGCATTTGCACTTGTATAGATAGGCATATATGGCTCTTGATTCTGATGTCAGTATCAATGATGGTTTGATAGAGATAACCGACCTCATCGGCAATCACCACCTCACCAACCTGCAACGCAGTCTGGTGCTGTCGCACAGCGTCGGCACTGACGACACGTTGCCGGCCCCTTTAGTGCGTTTGGTAGTTGCAACCAACGCTGTGGACCTGGCGTGTGGTCATTCAAGCATCAGGCCAGAAATTGTTGATGCACTACCGACTCAGTTCAACGAAGGCTTGATGCCACTTATTCCGGCCAAAAGCTCGATTGGTGCATCGGGGGGCTTGACGCCTCTGGCCCATCAGGGCATCGAAATCAAGCGGCGCCTCACAAGCTCTGAACTGATCGAGGCTGAATTCAGCCATATCCGCCAGAAGGTGGCTTTTCTAGACCGTGACCGGTTTCTTGCATCCGACGTTGAAACCATGCGCCGGTGGGCGCTGCGAACAAATCTGCCATCGGTTTTGCTCAACCTGCTACCCAGCTACTCCTAACTTTCATGCCAACGGAAATTACCATGACCCATCCAGCAATACACACTGACGCCGAGCCGACAAGCCTGGCACCAAGCACCCAGGATCCACGCCATGACGCCAGTCGCGTGATTCGCGCACCGCGCGGCACAGCGCTGAACTGCAAAAGCTGGCTGACCGAGGCCCCCTACCGCATGATCCAGAACAACCTGGACGCAGAAGTCGCCGAGGACCCAACCAACCTGGTGGTGTATGGCGGTATAGGGCGGGCTGCCCGCAACTGGGCCTGCTTCGACCAGATCCTCGCTTCGCTCAAAGAGCTCAACGACGATGAAACCCTGCTGGTTCAATCGGGCAAGCCCGTTGGTGTGTTCAAAACGCACGCGAATGCGCCGCGTGTCCTGATTGCCAACTCCAACCTGGTGCCCAAATGGGCCAATTGGGAGCAGTTCAACGAATTGGACCGCCAAGGTCTGTTCATGTACGGCCAGATGACAGCGGGCAGCTGGATCTACATCGGCAGCCAGGGCATTGTGCAAGGCACCTTCGAAACCTTTGTCGAAGCAGGACGCCAGCACTACAACGGCAGTTGGGGCGGCAAATGGATACTGACAGCTGGCCTGGGTGGTATGGGCGGAGCCCAGCCGCTGGCGGCCACGCTGGCCGGCGCCGTGTCCCTCAATATCGAATGTCAACAGTCGCGCATTGATTTCCGTCTGCGCACCCGCTACGTTGACAAGCAGGCCAAGGACATCGACGAGGCTTTGGCGCTGATCCAGCAACACACGGCGGCCGGTGAGGCGATCTCCATCGCCCTGCTGGGTAATGCTGCCGACATCCTGCCGGAGTTGGTCAAACGCGCCAAAGCGGGTGGCCTCAAGCCTGATCTGGTGACTGACCAGACGTCGGCGCATGACCTGATCAACGGTTACCTGCCCAGCGGCTGGAGTTTGGCACAGTGGAAACAGGCACAACGCGAACCCGCGCAGCACGCCGTATTGACGGCCGCTGCTGCCCAGTCCTGCGCTGTCCACGTACAAGCAATGCTCGATTTCCAGAGCATGGGCATCCCCACGGTGGACTATGGCAACAACATCCGCCAAGTCGCATTTGATGCGGGCGTGCAGAACGCCTTCAACTTCCCAGGTTTTGTGCCAGCCTACATCCGGCCACTGTTCTGCGAAGGCAAAGGCCCGTTTCGCTGGGTGGCCTTGTCCGGTGATCCAGAGGACATCTATAAAACCGATGCCAAGCTCAAAGAACTGTTCCCACAGAACAAACCCATGCATCGCTGGCTGGACATGGCGCGTGACCGCATCGCCTTTCAGGGCCTGCCTGCACGCATCTGCTGGTTGGGCCTGGGTGAGCGTGACATTGCTGGCCTGGCCTTCAATCAGATGGTCAAAAACGGTGAACTCAAAGCCCCGATCGTCATCGGTCGGGATCACCTGGATACCGGCTCGGTTGCCAGCCCGAACCGCGAAACCGAAAGCATGAAAGATGGCACCGATGCCGTCAGCGACTGGCCGTTGCTCAACGCCCTGCTGAACACCGCTGGCGGTGCCACCTGGGTCAGCCTGCATCACGGGGGCGGCGTCGGCATGGGTTATTCACAGCACTCAGGCATGGTCATTGTTGCTGACGGCAGTGACGCCGCCGCCGAGCGCCTGGCCCGTGTGCTGGTAAATGACTGCGGTTCAGGCGTGATGCGACACGCCGATGCTGGCTATGACATTGCAATTGCCACGGCCAAGAAGCAAGGCTTGCAATTACCGATGCTGAAGTGAGGTGCCTAACGAAAAATCCATTTCAACGCTCCGTTTGTTATAGCTTTTAACTCAGACCAATATTAGGCCAGCCGCACTTTTTCATAGATTTTCCCGACCCTTCCTTTAACCAAGTAAATTGAAAGCAAGACCCATGAAACTGCAAACAACACTCACCGCCGCACTGCTCGCATTGGGCGTCTTGGTCAGCGTCACACCCGTGCAAGCCAAAGACTGGAAATCCGTCACCATCGCTACCGAGGGGGCTTACGAACCCTGGAATCTGACTCTGCCAGGCGGCAAGCTCGGTGGCTTCGAGGTCGACATGATGGAAGACTTGTGCAAACGCATGAACATCAGCTGCAAGCTGGTGGTGCAGAACTGGGACGGCATGATTGCCGGGCTGAAAGCGGGCAAGTTTGACGTGATGATGGACTCCATCGTCATCACCGACGAGCGCAAAAAAGAGATCACCTTCTCCGTACCCTATGCATCCACCTCGGCCAGCTTCGTGGCCGCCAGCGGCAAGCTGCTGCCCGAAGCCAAGGGCTTGCTCAAGCTGAGCGCCGACGCCAAGACCGTGCGCACCGCCGTCGAGCCGCTGCGCGCTGCGCTCAAGGGCAAGACCATCGGCATTGCCTCTGGCACCGTGTACACCGCCTTCATGGACGAGCATTTCAAGGACATCGCCACCATCCGCGAATACAACGCGTCCGCCGACACCATGCTGGACCTGAAGGCTGGCCGCATCGACGCCGCGTTTGACGACGTCACCCTGATCAACTCCATCCTGGAAAAGCCCGAGTACAAAGGCCTGGCCTTCATGGGCAGCAAGATCGGCGGCCCGGTGTTTGGCGACGGCGAAGCCCTGGGCTTCCGCCAAGCCGACACCGACTTGAAGGCCAAGTTTGACGTGGCCATCAAGGCCGCATTGGCCGACGGAACGATCAAAAAGCTGTCCCTGAAGTGGTTCAAAACTGACTTGACGGGCGCACTTTAAGCGAGCTTGGGCGCGGCAACACACACTAGCGGGGATGCACCATGGAATTGTTCGACATGTTGGGCTTTGGTGAGCAGGGCTGGGGCTTGACTCTGCTGCTCGCGACCTTGTTGACCGTGGCCCTAACCCTGTGCGGCCTGCTGGTCGGTGCCGTCTTTGGCGCGTTGGTTGCCGCCGCCAAACTGTCGTCCCGGCGCAGTTTGCGCAATGCTGGCGAGCTCTATTCCACCGTGTTCCGGGGTATCCCGGAACTGCTGGTGATCTACCTGTTTTACTTTGGTGGATCCACCTTGATCACCGCCATCGGCCAGTGGTTTGGCGCCGAAGGCTTTATTGCCACGCCGCCGTTTCTGGTGGGCACGCTGGCGGTGGGCATGATCTCGGGCTCCTACCAAGCCGAGGTGTACCGCGGTGCCTACCTGGCCGTATCACAAGGCGAGCTGGAGGCCGCGCGCGCCATCGGTATGCCTACGCTGATGCTGGCCCGGCGCATCCTGATGCCGCAGATTTTTCGCCTGTCGCTACCCGGTCTGGGCAACGTCTGGCAGATGAGCCTGAAGGACTCGGCGCTGATCTCCGTCACCGGCCTTGCCGAACTGATGCGCAGCACACAAATTGCAGCAGGTTCAACCCGTCAGTACTTCACCTTCTACATCGTCGGCGGGCTGCTGTACCTGGTGCTGACGGCGATGTCGAACCAAGTCTTTCACCGTGCGGAAAAGCGCATGAATCAATCCCAACGCCGCAGTCTGGCAGGAGGTCACTGAGATGGACTTCGCCTTTCTCCTGAACACCATGGGCAAGCTACTGACAGCGCTGCCCACCACCCTTGGGTTGTTCTTTTTGTCCATGCTGTTCGGTGGCCTGCTTTCGCTGGTGATTGTGGCCATGCGCGTCAGCCCTATCCCGGCCTTGCGCTGGTTTGCCCGTGCCTATGTGCTGGTGTTTCGCGGCTCGCCGCTGCTGATACAGCTATTCCTCATCTACTACGGACTGGGCCAGTTTGACGCGGTGCGCGAAAGCCTTTTCTGGATCGTGCTGCGCGAACCCTATGCCTGCGCGGTGCTGGCGCTGGCCCTGTGCACTGCAGGCTATACGGCCGAGATCGTGCGCGGCGGGATGCTGGCCGTGCCGCACGGGCAGATCGAAGCCGGCCTGGCCACCGGCATGTCGCGTTGGATGCTGCTGCGCCGCGTCATCGCCCCTATCGCGCTGCGCCATTGTCTGCCGGCCTATTCCACCGAACTGGTGCTGCTGGTCAAATCCACGGCGCTGGCCAGCCTGGTGACCGTGTGGGATGTAACTGGCGTGGCCCAGCAAATTATCCAGCGTACCTACCGCACCATGGAAGTGTTTGTCTGCGCAGCGGCCATTTACCTGTTGCTGAATTTCTTGCTGGTGCGCGCGGCAGCGATGCTGGAACGCCACCTGTCCCCCCATCTGCGCAAACGGCCGCAGACCACATCCACACCCGAACCACTTGCATCCACCCTAGGCTGAAGTCCCATGACGACCACCCCTGCTCCTATCACGCTGACAACAAGCGGCATCCATAAATCCTTTGGTGCCCACCATGTGCTCAAAGGCATTTCGCTGGATGCCCGCAAGGGCGATGTGATTTCCATCCTGGGTGCCAGCGGCTCTGGCAAAAGCACGTATCTGCGATGCATCAACTTGTTGGAAACGCCCGATGAGGGCAATATGAGTCTGAACGGCGAGCAGTTGATAATGCGCCGCCGAAGAGATGGTCGCATTGAGGCAGCAGACCGAACCCAGGTGGAACGCATGCGGGCACAACTTGCCATGGTGTTCCAGAGCTTCAACCTTTGGTCACACATGACGGTGCTGCAAAACCTGATCGAAGGCCCGATGCGGGTGCAAAAGCGAGTCCGCGCCGAATGCGTGGAGGAGGCCGAGGCACTGCTGCAACGCGTGGGGCTCTTTGAGCGGCGCGACTATTACCCGGCCCATCTGTCAGGTGGACAGCAGCAGCGCGTGGCGATTGCCCGCGCCCTGGCCATGCGCCCGCAAGTCATGTTATTTGACGAGCCAACGTCAGCACTGGACCCCGAGTTGGTGGGAGAGGTCCTGAAGGTGATGCGTTCGCTGGCTGAAGAGGGCCGCACGATGCTGGTGGTGACACATGAAATGGGTTTTGCCCGCAACGTGTCGAATCGCGTGGTGTTCATGCACCAGGGCGTGATTGAGGTGCAGGGTACGCCCGCCGAGGTTTTTGGTGCGTATGCCACTGAGCGCTTCCGCCAATTCACCGCCGGTCACCACGAAAGGGCTGCCGTATGAGAACGACGTGCATCACCCTGACCGATGCTCCCGTGGGTTGGCGAGCACTGGTGGCGGTGGCCCGCGAAGGCGCTCGACTGGATCTGTCAGCCGCCGCTTGGGCCCGCATCGATAACGCCCGTGCCATCGTTGATTGCATCGTGGCACGCGGCGAACGCGCCTACGGCATCAGCACCGGCCTGGGTGCGCTGAGCAATGTGGTGCTGCATGGCGAACAGCTGGCTCAGCTTTCGCGCAACACCTTGCTTAGTCACTCCTGCGGTGTTGGCCCATTGCTGTCGGTCGAGCAGACCCGCGCCATCATATTTGCCGCCTTGGCCAACTATGCAAAAGGCTACTCCGGCGTGCAACGCAAGGTGGTCGAAGGACTGCTGGCGCTGCTGAACCTGCACATCACGCCATGCGTTCCATCGCAAGGTTCGGTCGGTTACCTGACCCACATGGCCCCCATAGGCGCGGCCCTGTTGGGGGTGGGCACGGTGCAATGGCAGGGCCAGACCTTGCCCGCCGACCAAGCCTTGGCCGCCAACGGCTTGCAGCCCCTGGTGCTGGGCGCCAAGGACGGCCTGAGCCTGGTCAACGGCACGCCCTGCATGACCGGCCTGGCCGCCCTGGCACTGGACGATGTGGAGCGCCTAGCCGACTGGGCCGACGTACTGGGCGCCATGAGCTTCGAAGCCCTGCGCGGCCAGATCAACGCCTTTGACGCCGACATCCTGGCCCTCAAACCCCACCCCGGCATGCAGCAAGTGGGCCGCCACCTGCGCCACCTGCTGGACGGCAGCGAAGTCATCGCCAGCAGCCGGGACATACGCACGCAGGACGCGCTCAGCATCCGCGCCATTCCGCAAATCCACGGCGCCTGCCGCGACCAGATCGCCCACGCCGCAAAGCAGATCGAGATCGAGCTGAACTCCGCCACCGACAACCCGCTGCTGCTGGGCACCCCGGATGCCTACCGCATCATGTCCCAAGCCAATCCGCACGGCGAATCGGTGGCCATGGCGGCCGACCTACTGCGCATCGCAGTCGCCGAACTGGGCGGCGTGGCCGAGCGCCGCATCGACCGGCTGGTGAACCCGCTGGTTAGCGGCCTGCCGGCCTTTCTGGTGGCCGAACCGGGGGTGAATTCCGGTTTGATGATCAGCCAGTACACCGCAGCGTCGCTGGCCGCCGAGAACCGCAGACTGGCACAACCGGTGGTCATCGACAACTTCATCACCTCCGGCAACCAGGAAGATCACTTGAGCCTGGGTACGACGGCGACACTTGAACTGCACAAGTCGCTGGACAACCTGACGCAGATCTTGGCCATTGAGTACCTGCTGGCAGCACAAGCCTTTGATTTTTTGAAAGCGCAGCGTTTTGGCACGGGCACCGGTCAGGCCTGGCGCAAGCTGCGCGAACAGGTGCCGTCCTTTGATGCCGACCGCTTTCTGGCCCCCGACATCGCCAAGGCAGCCACTTTGCTAAAAACACCGTGCGGGCTTTTGCCATGATCCAGACCTTTGATACCACGGCTCTTCCTGCAACTGCCTGGAAAAACGGTGGTGGCACCACGCGCGAGATCGTCTGCCAGCCGCCTGGGGCCGACTTGGATAATTTTGACTGGCGTGTCAGCATTGCCAACATCACCCAGCCCGGTCCGTTCTCTGCTTTTCCCGGCGTTGACCGGATCATCATGCTGCTGGATGGCTCCGGGGTACGGCTGTGTGCGAAGGGCCTAGAGCACCGAGTGGATACCCCCGGCCATCCCTTCACTTTCGCCGGTGATGTGGCGCTGGACTGCGAATTGCTTGGAGGTGCGTCTACCGATTTCAATGTGATGACACGGCGTGGCACTGTGCAGGCCCAAGTAGAGGTCATCGCCGAGACCCGACACCTGGCACCAGCACAACAGGGCTTGCTATTTGTCCAGCAAGGTGACTGGCAGCTGCAAGCCGGAGCGCATGAGTTCCATTGCGCCAGCGGCCAGGGTCTATGGTGGATCAATCGCCATGTTTGGCAATGCGCGCCGCTGAGGCACGATTCGCGACTGGTCTACGTCAGCCTGCAATTCAACCATAAAAACAGCCAGAAGACCTAGTAAATAATTAATATCTTGCTACATTTAATATAGCAAAACAATGCAAATACCCATGAACACACGCCCCTCTGCTGATGGAATATGGTGCAACCTGCGCCTTGCCGATGGCGGCTCGGCCCAGGCTCTGGCGGTGCAGCACGGCCAGATTGACTGGATGGGGGAGCTGGCGACGCTGCCCAACACCTTCGCCGCCCTGCCCCGCATCGATGCCGCCAATGCGCTGGCCACGCCCGGTCTGGTGGACTGTCACACCCACTTGATCTATGGCGGCCAGCGTGCCAACGAATTTGCGATGCGTCTGGCTGGCGCCAGCTATGAGGACGTCGCTCGCGCCGGTGGTGGCATCGTATCAACGGTCTCTGCCACCCGTGCCGCCAGCGAGGACGCGCTCTATGCGCAGGCGGTACCCCGCCTGGAGTATCTGCTGGCCGAGGGCGTTTGCGCCATTGAAATCAAGTCCGGCTATGGCCTGTGCCTGGACCATGAGCGCAAACAGCTGCGCGTAGCGCGGCGTCTGGCACAGGACTATGGTGTGACCGTGCGCACCAGTTTTCTCGGCGCACATGCTTTGCCGCTCGAATTTGCAGGACGCAGCCAGCATTACATCGACCTGGTGTGCCAGGAGATGCTGCCTGCTTTGCATGCTGAAGGGCTGGTCGATGCGGTGGATGTATTCTGCGAACGCATTGCTTTTTCTCTGGCCGAGACAGAACAGGTTTTCATAGCAGCGCAAGCTCTGGGTTTGCCGGTGAAACTGCATGCAGAACAGCTGTCAGACATGGGTGGTGCGGCCCTGGCGGCGCGCTACAAGGCATTGTCTTGTGACCACATTGAGCACCTGTCAACCAGCGGTATCGAGGCCATGCGTACAGCAGGCACGGTGGCTGTTTTGCTGCCTGGGGCCTACTACATGCTGCGCGACAGCCACCTGCCACCAATTGACGCGCTGCGTGCCTCCGGTGTCCCCATGGCGATATCCACTGACCACAACCCAGGCACCTCACCTTGTCTGAGCCTGTTGCTGATGCTCAACATGGCCTGCACCCTGTTCCGCCTGACGGTTCCCGAAGCGCTTGCCGGCGTGACCTTACACGCGGCGCGCGCCCTGGGTTTGCAGGACACTCACGGCACGATCAGGGTCGGACAGCCGGCCAATTTTGTTTTGTGGCAGGTGCAAGATGCGGCAGAACTGGCCTACTGGTTCGGGGCACCACCAAAACGCACGGTGATTCGCCAAGGGCGAATCGCTTGACAAGGCCGCAGACACATCTTGCGCTTGCATCCACCAGCCGACCTGCACCAATGGCTTGCACCACAACACCTCTTTGATCAGATATGACACACAGCCTATTTGCACCTGATGCATTGCTAGCCGACGGCTGGGCACACAACGTTTTATTGGCATGGAATGAGCGGGGACAACTCACTCATGTCGAACCAGATACAACGATAGTGCCAACTGAGGCTATACATGTTGCTGGGCCGCTACTGCCCGGCATGCCTAATCTGCACTCGCATGCCTTCCAGCGTGCCCTGGCCGGGTTGACCGAATACCGAGGCCAAGCGCAGGACTGCTTCTGGAGCTGGCGCTCACTGATGTACCGTTTTGCAGCCAAACTGACTCCCGAGCAGCTCGAGGCCGTTGCGCTGGGTCTGTATGTGGAAATGCTGGAAGCTGGCTACACCAGCGTGTGCGAGTTCCATTACGTCCACAACGACACTGATGGTCGACCCTACGCAGAGGATGCCGCTCTGGCCTTGGCGCTGATGCGCGCAGCCCAACATGCTGGCATCGGTTTGACACTGTTGCCAGTGCTGTATCAGACCAGTGGCTTTGGTGGTATGCCGCCCCACGAAGATCAGCGCAGATTTATTCGAACCACGGATGCCATGTTGCAATTGCTGGCACGCCTCAAACCAACGTGTGAGGCACAGGGAGTCCGGCTAGGTCTGGCACCCCATTCCCTGCGAGCCGTGCCACCCGATGCACTGTGTGCCGCCATCGCCGGGCTGGATGCCATTGATACCATGGCACCGATTCACATCCACATCGCAGAACAGCCCCAGGAAGTCCAGGCGTGCATCGCCTGGACTGGCCAACGCCCAGTGGCCTGGCTGCTTGACCACGTGCCGATCAATCAGCGCTGGTGCCTGATCCATGCCACCCATATGAACTGCGACGAATACCTCCGTGCAGCGGCCAGCGGTGCCGTTGCTGGCCTGTGTCCAAGCACCGAGGCCAACCTGGGCGACGGTATATTTGACCTGCCAGCCTGGCTGGCAGCCGCGGGACGCTGGGGCATTGGTTCGGACAGCCACATCTGTGTCAATGCCGCCGAGGAGTTGCTGATGCTCGAATACAGCCAACGCCTGAGCACACACCAACGCAATGTTGCCGCAACCTCAGCGCAAACGCATGTTGCCACTGCTATGACACTGTCAGCGGTCCAAGGGGGCGCACAGGCCGCAGGTCGGCCGGTGGCTGGCCTTAGCGTCGGGCAACAAGCGGACTTCGTGGTGCTGGATGCCCTGCACCCTTGCCTGCAGGGCCTAGACGCGGCCAACATGCTGTCAGCCCACGTATTTGCCAGCCATCGCAGTTCGGCCATTGATGCGGTATGGGTCGCCGGACAGCAACGGATTACAGGTGGTCGCCATCACCTTCACGATGCCGCCCTGGCTGGCCTGGTGTCAGCCCGCCACCAACTGTTGACCACCTGAGTTTTGCCATGCACCAACAACATATCACCAAACCTGTTTTCCGACTACACCAAGGTACACAGCCACTGCTGATCTCGATGCCACACGTTGGCACTTATGTGCCACCGGAACTGGCAAAACGCTTCACGCCTGAAGCGCGTGAAGTACCAGACACCGACTGGCACCTTGAGCGACTGTATGCCTTCGCCGAGACACTCGGTGCCTCGTTGCTGATTGCGACCCACTCGCGGTATGTCATGGATTTGAACCGCCCGCCCGATAACCAGAACCTCTACCCAGGACAGGACACCACCGGTTTGTGTCCGGTAGACATGTTCGACAAGACACCAGTCTACGCTGTGGGCCAATCACCCGACAACATTGAAATCAACATACGACGCGATGCATTCTGGCTGCCTTATCACCAGCAGTTGCAAGCCGAGCTAGCTCGGCTGAAAGCCTTACATGGCAGCGTTGTCCTGTGGGATGCACATTCCATCCGATCCGTGTTGCCACGGTTTTTTGAGGGCAAGTTGCCTGACCTCAACCTTGGCACAGCCGGGGGAGAAAGCTGTGATCTTTCGCTGGCGGACACACTGCTGAACATCTGCAAAGTCGAAAAGACTTACACAGCCGTTCTCAATGGACGCTTCAAGGGTGGCTACATCACCCGCGCTTATGGTCGCCCCGCTGATGGCGTCCATGCGGTCCAGCTCGAGATGGCGCAGTGCACCTACATGCAGGAAACCAAGCCATTTGACTATCGATCCGACCAGGCAGCTGAAATTCAGCCACAGCTACAGACCCTGCTTCAGGCCTGCCTCGACTTTGCCCGGACTGTTACATTGACATGAGCCTCACCCAACCCGGCGCAGTGTAGTGCAGGATGATCTCTTCAACGCACTGGGCAGCATAGTCGTGCTGCGGGGCGATGCGGTTCTAGTCCGTTGAATCTGCTAAGTCCGTCTGAGGTTTCTGCAGCGTATCGCATCGGTCATGCCAATGCGTGGCCATCGTGTCACTAGGTGGTTTTACCGGCCCCTCTAGGCAGGGTCGTTGCAGCACTTGCTACCCACCGACGCATGATGACAATCCTGACGCCAGAGTTGTTCACCCAACGACAAGCACAACGTGATCGTCTGCAACCTCAACGCATCGCCAAACAAGGTGAGATCTCGATCCGACTCAAACCGTAAGACGGCTACGTGGAAACGTCCGTCGCATCGTCGGACATTGGCAGTGCGCGAGCACTTCCGTCATTCCACAACATCATCTGTCAGGGTTTAGTTCAACATGCCGTACCACAGCAATCGCGCGGGTACAGCATTGGGGTAAACCTTAGGATTGATCAGTGATGGGTTAACTTTTACCTTAGGAAGGTCATCAAATATCCATTGCACATACCATCAGCTTGCCTGCAATCGCTCACGCCACTTCTTCACACTCTGTAGCATCCCAAGCCAGCTTCAGGAAAACCTTCAGAGCGGGCTGGACGTATCTGGTGGACGTTGGCCGTCGTCGTGGCGAGCACGCCCCCCAAACATGGGCACCATTAATATCTCGGTCGCTTTTGCAGGGCTCAACTTATTTGAGCCTGCAGGCGAGCCTTGGCGGTGGCGAGGCAGCTTGACTGATCAAAGTCAGTTGTCAGGCTTGCCAAGCCAGGTAACTGGAACGCGGTCGTTCAGTTACAGTCCTTGCCCTCAGAGTGAGGCTTGCCCCGTGGCTTGGTTTGAACAAGCCATGACATGGGTTTTTGGGTGGGATGGCGGCTGGGCAAGCCGTGGCTTTTAAAAAAAGGAAAACAAGATGTTGCTAACTGATATCGCCGTCGAGCACACGCGGGTATCCAAACAAAATGGGGTTCGTCAGACTTTCTTGCTGCATCCGTTTACCGATACGCAGCGAGACACGCTGGGTAAATTCGAGATCGTTCGTGACATCCGTGAGCCAGGGTTCAAAGAGGTTAAACGCTCAACCTTCGTGACGTTTCAACAACTGGCGGAGTTGTATGCGAAAGGCGTGCTCGAAGAATTCGGGTTTTGCGTTCGCATGTGTCCGGGTCAGGGCACCTACCCCACGGCGAATCCCGCCAAAAAGATACTGCCAACCAGCATCCGGCCAGGCTCTCCGTTCGACCTGGCGGTTCAACAGGTGGACGTTTCAAAACCGGCTACTCGCGAATTGAGAACAGCCTTGCTGCGCACCCACGTCAAACTTTGAAGGTTATGACACCAATGGATGGCCTGTCCACCCTGGAAAGCCCATCATCCGAAGCCCCATGGCGCTATCAGATAGGGAAGCACCTGTGAATCCATCCGTTGCCCATGCCGAACTCATCGCCACTTTCAAGCGGGCGCAGGCAGATGCTGCGCACAAGTTCGGATTGATCAAAGCTGCCGCGAAAAAGGGCCCCAAGGCCGTCCAAGCGGCCACCGAAACTGCTGCAAAGGCCGCCAAACGCAGGGACGCGTATGCCAAGAAGCTGGATGCCTTGGGGGTGAGCCTCAAGGATTGAGCGCGGCCCCGCCAGGCGGGTATGGGTCCACGTCTGCGTACACACTCTCTGACTCCCCAGACCCCATCTTGGACCTCAGGATAGGCTTGAGACTGATCGCCGGTTAGGCCGTCAACGGATTCCCTTTTACTCCGCCGTTCACACACATCAAGCAAACTCTGCAAGCTTAAGGCGCTAGCACACAGCCGCTTGCAAGCGGTGCGTCTGGAAAGAGGTAAGGCCGCGTAAACTCGCCTGCTATTTAATCTGCATGAAAGCAATGACTATGAAAATCGCCCTGATCAATGAAAACAGCCAAGCCGCCAAGAACGACATCATCTTCAATGCACTCAAAACTGTCGTCGAGCCAATGGGACACACCGTTTTCAACTATGGCATGTACGCAGCGGATGACAAGGCGCAGCTCACCTATGTGATGAACGGCGTGCTGGCCGCCATTTTGCTCAACTCCAAGGCGGCTGACTTTGTGGTGACTGGCTGCGGCACCGGTATGGGCGCCATGCTGGCTTGTAACGCCATGCCCGGCGTGCAATGCGGCCTGGTGATCGACCCAACGGACGCATTCCTGTTTGGCCAAATCAACGACGGCAATGCCATCTCGATGCCCTACGCCAAAGGCTTTGGCTGGGCTGCCGAACTGAACCTGCAAGATTGCTATCGCAAACTGTTTGAAGGCGAGCGCGGGCGGGGCTACCCGAAAGAGCGTGCCGCCATCATGGCGAAAAACCGGGGCATCCTGGCGCAAGTGAAGGCCGTCTCCTGCAAAGACATGCTGACCGTCTTGAAGGACATCGACCAAGACCTGCTGAAGGCGGCTATCGCTGGCGACAAATTCCAGGAGTACTTCTTCGCCAATTGCCAGGATGACGCCATTGCGGCCTACCTGAAGACGGTGCTTGCCTGATTCTTGCGTTGCAAGTCAAGGGGAGCCCGACGGCTCCCCTTTTGGGCCGTTCGCGCTGAGGCGCAAGACCTTTGAGGCATCGCAGATATCGCGACACCCACTGCGACACAAGGCCCAACAAGGACCGTCCAGTGCAAGCATGGTTCAGCGCCAGGTCTGGTCTGAGGCTTTCGCCAGATGCACGTTTGGCGTCGGCCTCGATGTGACGATCATCAGACACGACCTACCCGGTGGCAGAGGTTCGACACACCGCTTCGCGACCAACATGGCGGCAGTCGATCGTCTCTCTTGCTCATTTTGGCTTCTCCAATACATGAAGTGTTCCATCAACTATGGAGTCCGCTTTTCGCGAGCAAGATCACCGGAAATGATACACAGAAGATCGGCCTCAAAAGACTTGGTGCTATTGGAGTGATAACACACTAGTTCAAAAGGCCCAAAGAGGTTAGCCAAGTGATAGGCAAAAATGAACAACTCATATGCAAACCGCCCAACCAAATTCGCGCAGTAACAGCCCAGCCGAGGCTAACGCGAATTCTGCATCGTCCTCCGTGACTGTTCTTCTGTGGCGTGAGCTACCTGCCACGACATGCAATTTTCCAGTGGTCCAGCTCAAGTCTATGCGGAGGCCACGCGTGACATTCGGCGGTGGGCCGTTGACGCCGTTCAATGCTTGAGAACTAAAAAATTATGGACAACAGACTACTTTCTATTCTGTTGAGCGAAGAACTTACGCATGACAATAGGGGCAATGTTGCGCAAATTGGATTTTTGCTTCAGTCCCCAAAACTGGCATGAGGGTGTTCAAGGTAGGTCATTGGCAATCAGTAGGTTCTCATAGAACGCACCGGCCGGACGCCCTCAAGTTTCTTTCATCATCCGGGATGATGACCTGGATTCATGAAAGTTAGTTGACCTTGATGTGCAGCCGCTTGTCCCCAGTCCGGTCAACGACCAGTTGCGAGATATTTATCCGCTCGACTATTAGCGATGGTTTGCAATTGCATCTTCACCTTATTTAAGCAAGTGACCTGCGATCGCGGTAGCGGCTGAGCGAGTTTCCACGCCGAGCTTCTCAAAAATATGTTCAAGGTGTTTGTTGACCGTGCGGTGGCTCATACCCAATATTTCGGCAATGTCGCGATTCGTTTTTCCCTTGGCTAGCCAAGACAGGACTTCGGTTTCACGGGGCGTGAGTGGCACATCCGGCTGACGAACTATGGGGCCAGTTTGCGCTGGGTCCACATGCAAAACCAGCATCGATTCAGAAATGCCGCTTTGGCCCATATACCGTGCCACAAGACGCCTTTGGTCGTGCATCTTCACCTCAATCTCGGAACCTTCGTGGGCGCTTTGCAACCAGGCCTGTGCTTGCTGGTTACCCTGCGGGCCGAAAGCTGACTCCAGCCAACGCATAGCCTGCGGCGAGCGCCATGCTAAGCGCCCATGACTATCGAGCACCACCGTACCCAGACCTGCTACATCCACCGCCTCGCGGGCCAGGCGAGTTGCATGTGCGTTGCGCACATGGGTTGCCAGGCGCACCAGCACCTCGGGAAGGCGTAGCGGTTTGACCACATAGTCCACGCCCCCACTGGCGAAGCCTTTGAGGATTTGTTCAGTATCGGAAAGCCCGGTCATGAAAACCACTGGAATGTGTGCCCAGTGGGGAGTGTCCTTCAGTTTTTGGCACAACTTGAAACCGTCCATACCGGGCATGACAGCGTCGAGCAGGATCCCATCCGGGATGACAATTTCCATTCGCTCAAGGGCCTCCTGCGCATCCCGTGCGGCCAGCACGGAATAACCCTCGTCTGCCAGTGCGTCGCAGAGCATGCGCAGCGTATCAAGCGCATCGTCCACCACCAAGATGGCATGGCGCTGCATGTCGGGTGGCGCATTGGAGAGATCAGTCATGGTCAGGTTCGCGAAGTCTGGCGCTCAGGGTCTCAAACTCGAAGCGCTCAGCTAGGCCCCGCAGGAAGTGCAGCGTGATGGTGTGTTCCGGATGAGACACAAGGGCCTTGCGCAGTGTTTCCCGTAGGGCTGTAGCGCGCCCCTGTTTGGCCAGTCGCCACAGATCCTCGCGTAGGGTGTCGGGCAGGTTGTCTGGATTGGGGCTCTCGGCGTTGGAGTGGATTAGGCTAGATCCCGCGAACGATCGTGGCTTATTGTCCCGAACCCATTCAATCTGCAGAGCGTGTTCCAGCGCTTCCAGCAATTCCGATTCGATGATGGGTTTACCCACAAATCCCTGGCATTGCATGTCAACCAAACGCTCGGGCTGGTGGTCATACAGGTTGGCAGAGACAAAAACAACTGGTAGTTTCTCTGGCGGCATCAGTTGGCGCAAAAGTGCAGCGGTTTCCCAGCCGTCCAGGTCGTCCATGGCGATATCCAATAGCACTATGTCTGGCGGCTCACGTTGCACGATTTCAAGACATTCGCGTCCGCTGGCGGCTTCTTTGAGCGTAAAGCCTAGGGGGACCAAGAGGCCAGCCAGCAGTTGTCGTTGCAGCGGCTGGTCATCAACTACCAGCAGGGTTCGGCGTGGATCTAGGTAGCCAATAACCGAGCGTAGCGAGTGTGTACGCCTGGGTGAGATGACGGTGTCAGATGTGATGCCTGGAAGGTAAAGACGCACGGTGAAGGTACTGCCTTTGCCCGGAACGCTGGAGACAGTCAGCTCCCCGCCCATGAGCTGGGTAAGCAAATTGGTGATGGTTAACCCCAGCCCGGTACCAGTTTCACTCGCTCGCCGCCCGGCGCTGCCGCGCTCGAACGGCAGGAAGATACGTTCCTGGTCTTGCGGTGCAATGCCAATGCCAGTATCAATCACTTCAATCCGGGTAACGTGCTGGCGGAAGTCCAGTCTCAATATGATTTCACCGTGCTCAGTGAAACGCACCGCGTTGGACAGGAGATTAATGAGGATTTGTCGTAGCCGTTTCGCATCTGCACGGATGTAGGTCGGCGCAACTCCAACCATCTGCACAGAGAAGCGCAACCCCTTGCTTTCAGCCTGGGGGCGCAACATGCCTTCGACGTCTTCCACCAGCTCGGCCAATGGCAGTGGTACCGGGTCTAGGCGCAGCCGACCAGCCTCGATGCGCGCCAGTTCCAGTGAACCGTCGATCAGCGCATGCATGTGCTGGCCGCTGTGGTGCATGGTAGCCAGGGTTTCTCGCATCCATCCATCAATCTGAGGATTTTTCAACAGGATCTGTGTGTAACCCAGGATGCTGTTGAGTGGGGAGCGCAACTCATGCGTCATGCCCGCAACGTAGCGGGTCTTGGCCTGGCTGGCCGAGTCGGCCTGGTCTTTCGCAGATTGCAGCGCAAAATCGGTTCGGCGGTGGGCATCAATCTCCTCCAGCAGGCGATGTGTCTGGTTTTCTGATTCATCCTGCGCCATCCGCCTGCTGTCGGTGCTGAGTACGACCCACCATGCGCAAACGGCAGCCATCAGGGTCAACAGCAAAACCACTTTAAGAAAGGGCATGCGCAGCACCAGTTGGGGTGTGTTCAGGCTCTCCTGCACGTAGACCACCCCGACCAGAAACGCCATCACCGCGCACAGCGACAGCATGACAAGCAGGTATTGACCAAAGCGGAAATTGACTTTCTGAATCCACCGTTTTGGCAGCAGCCATGCCACGACTGCACGGAACTGATCGGCCGCACCGGCGCCCTTCTTGCAGCGATCATGGCATCGCGATTCGAGTGAGCAGCACAGGGAGCAGATGGGCGCCCCGTAAGCCGGGCATCGGGCCATATCCTCCGACTCAAACTGATTCTCGCAGACCGCGCAACGCACAATCTCACCGGGCTGCCACTGCGTATCGGGCGTGCGGGCCAAGTAGTAGCGTCCCCGCGTGGCCCAGGCCAGCAGCGGGGCCAGCGCCATGGACAAAACAAGTGCAATGAATGGCGAGAATGCTGCGGCCAGCGCACCGAACAAACCGGCGTAGACACAGCAGGCGGCTGTAGCCGCAATCACCATGGCACCCAGACCGACAGGGTTGAAATCGTAAAGGTGAGCCCGGCGGAATTCGATGCCGGGCGGGCTCAAGCCCAGCGGTTTATTGATGACCAAATCAGCAACAAGAGCGCCTACCCAGGCAATGGCCACATTGCTATAAACCGCAAGCACCTTCTCCAAGGCTCCAAAAACGCCCAGGGTCATCAGCAGGGTGGCAATCAGCACATTGAAGACCAGCCAGACGACGCGGCCCGGGTGGCTGCGCGTTACGCGCGCAAAGAAATTCGACCAGGCCAGAGAGCCTGCATAGGCATTGGTTAGGTTAATTTTGATCTGCGATACAACCACAAAAACCACGGTCACAATGACGGCGAGTCCAGGCTTGCCAACGGCTTGGGTAAAGCCTGCGAGGAACATCTGGGTGGGCTCGACAGCCCGGTGTGGGGCGACCTCAAATTGCAGGGCGGCGAAAGCCAAAAATGCGCCTCCGGCCATCTTGAGCATGCCCATCACGATCCATCCAGGTCCCGCCGTCAACACGGCGCCCCACCAACGTAGGCGATTGGCCGCAGTGCGTTCGGGCAGGAAACGCAAAAAATCGACCTGCTCGCCGATTTGTACCACCAGTGCAAAGATGACGGCCGCTGCGGCCCCAAACATTGATGGGGCAAATTTGCTGCTGCCGCTGCGCAGTCCCGACAAGCTCATGAAATCGTGGTACAGCTGGGGCTTCTCAAGCGCAATCCAGACAAAGGGCACGATCAGCAGGAGCAGCCATACCGGCTGTGTCCAGGCCTGCAGACGCGAAATCAATGTGATTCCGCGCATCGCCAATGGCAGGATAACCAGCGATGACAGCACATAGCACCACCCCAGCGGCAAGGGCAATACCATTTGCAAGGCCAGAGCCATGATGGCGGCTTCCAGCGCGAAAAAGATAAACGTGAAGACCGCGTAGATCAACGAGGTAATAGTGGAGCCCAGGTAGCCAAAGCCCGCGCCACGGGTCAGCAGGTCCATGTCTAGCCCGTAGCGCGCAGCGTAGTAGGCAATCGGTAACCCTGTCAGAAAAATCACCAAACCAACGGTCAGGATCGCCCACATGGCGTTGGAAAAGCCGTAGTTCAGCGCAATGGCTCCCCCAATGGCCTCAAGGACCAGGAACGACAACGAGCCAAACGCAGTGTTAGCAACCCGAAATTCGCTCCAGCGCCGAAAACTCTTTGGGGTGTAACGCAGGGCGTAGTCCTCCATGGTCTCGTCGGCAACCCAGGAGTTGTATTCGCGCCGAAACCTGTAAATCGGCTGTGCCGCAATGTGCGGTGGTGCGGATGGCATTTGCATGTCAGTAACCAAGCAAGAATCGTTCACACCCTCGTAGTGCCTATGAAGCCGCACCAACTACGTTAATTGACGTATGGATGGAAAAAAGGCTTGCACCTAATCTTCATAACAGCGCGGCGATTCACGCCGTTCGTTTTCAACCCATGCTGCAAGGAGCGTTAAATGAAACAGACTTCCGATGACAACGTCCCCAACCTATCCACAGCGGACTTCAGCCGACGCCGTATGCTGCAGGCACTCGGTGCGGTGTCCGTAGTCGGCCTGCCCGGTATGGCATCCGCCCAGGCGACAGCCCAGGTCAATACAACCAAGCTGGCTGTTACCGATACCGAAGTCACGGTGGGCCAGTTGCATTCTGCAACCGGCACCATGGCGATTTCCGAAACCGGTTCCATCCAGGCCGAGCAACTAGCGATTGATCAGATCAATGCCATGGGCGGCGTGCTGGGCCGCAAGATCAAGGTGATCAAGGAAGACGGCGCCTCCGACTGGCCCACTTTTGCAGAAAAGTCCAAAAAGTTGCTGATCAACGACCACTGTGCTGCAGTCTTCGGCTGCTGGACATCGGCCTCGCGCAAGGCGGTACTTCCGGTGTTCGAAAAGGAAAATGGCCTCTTGTATTACCCTACCTTCTATGAGGGCTTGGAACAGTCGCACAACGTGATCTATACCGGTCAGGAAGCGACCCAGCAGATCCTCTACAGCTTGGACTGGGCAAAGACCGAGAAGAAGGCCAAGACGTTCTTCCTGATAGGCTCGGACTACATCTGGCCCCGTACCTCGATGAAGATTGCACGCAAACACATCGAGAACTTCCAAAAGGGCAAGGTCGTGGGTGAAGAGTACTACCCGCTGGGCAGTACCAACTTCGGCTCCTTGATGAACAAGATCAAGCTGCAGAAGCCCAACTGCATTTTTGTCGCGGTGGTGGGCGGCTCCAACGTGGCCTTCTACAAGGCGCTCAAGGCCGCGGGCATCACCGGTGACAAGCAATTGCTGGTAACCCTGGCGGTGACCGAAGACGAGATGACGGGCGTAGGTGGTGAGAACTTCGCTGGTTTCTATTCGTCGATGAAGTATTTCCAGTCGCTCGACAACGAGAACAACAAGAAGTTCGTCGCAGCCTTCAAGGCCAAGTATGGCAAGGACGCCGTGATCGGCGATGTGACCCAGGCAGGTTACCTCGGCCCTTGGCTGTGGAAAGCTGCGGTAGAGAAGGCTAAGAGCTTTGATGTGAACAAGGTCGTAGCAGCGTCTGAGACCGGCATTGAACTCAAGACTGCACCTGAAGGCTACGTGAAGCTCGACCCCAACCACCACCTGTGGAGCAAGTCGCGCATCGCCATGGGTATGCCCGACGCCACCTTCAAGGTGGTGTCCGAGTCACCCGAGCTGATCAAGCCTGATCCGTTCCCCAAGGGCTACCAGTAAACCGGTCAAGTTCCAGTGCCGGGTTGACGCAGCTTTGCGCCAACCCGGTGTTTCCCGCCCCATGTTTTTCTGGAGTCAGCCAAATGACTTTTTCTGAATTGCTCAATATCGGACTGATGCAGGGTTTTGCCGGTCTGAGCCTGTTTGCCGTGTTGCTCCTGATGGGCTTGGGGCTGGCCATCATCTTTGGGCAGATGGGTGTCATCAACATGGCACACGGTGAGTTCATGACCATTGGTGCTTACACCATCTATCTGGGCTCAACGCTGTCGTCAAACTTTGCCCCCGGCATGGTTGCCTACTATTTTCCTCTTGCCATTGTTGCGGCTTTCCTATTCTCTTTTTTTGTGGGGTGGTTGGTGGAGTGGTCATTGATTCGCCATCTTTACAAGCGACCGCTGGATACCCTGCTTGCAACCTGGGGAGTGAGCCTAGCGCTGCAGCAGATGTTTCGCACCTTTATTGGCCCCAAGGAAGTCAGCCCGACCTTGCCTGACTGGTTGCTCGGCTCCTGGGCACCGGCCCCTGGCCTGGATATTCCGATCAACGGCATGTTTGTGCTGGGACTGACCGCCTTCGTCACCTGTGGCGTGCTGCTTGCATTGCACCGGAGTCGCTGGGGTTTGCGTGTGCGGGCGACCGTGAGCAACCGAATGATGGCCAATGCAATCGGTATTGACACCATGAAGACAGACCGCCTGACTTTCGCTATCGGCTGTGGCATTGCAGGTGTGGCTGGTGCGGCATTTACCACGATCGGCTCGACCGGCCCGACCTCGGGTTCACTCTACATCGTGGATGCCTTCCTGGTCGTGACCTTTGGTGGTGCCGCCAGCCTGCTGGGCACTGTGGTGTCTGCGTTCGGTATTGCCCAGACACAGTCGATTACTGAATTTTTCCTGGCTGGCTCGATGGCCAAAGTGATCACGCTGTCGCTGATCGTCCTGATCCTGATGATGCGGCCACAAGGTCTTTTTGCCAGCAAAGTGCGCCGCTGATTCCCACGACTTTCTACGGAGAAATACCTCATGAATGCCCTTAAAACCTGGATCCAGCGCTACCAACTCGCCAGTATGGTGCTGCTCGCTGTACTGCTGGCCGTGGTGCTACCACTGTCACTGGACATCTTTCGTCTCAATCTCGTTGGAAAGTACCTGACCTATGCCTTTGTTGCCATCGGCCTGGTGATGGTCTGGGGTTATGGTGGTGTGCTCAGTCTGGGGCAGGGCGTCTTTTTTGGTATGGGCGGTTACGCCATGGCCATGTTCCTGAAGCTAGAAGCGTCGGACCCGATCAGCACCAAGATTCAATCCACCCCAGGTATTCCTGATTTCATGGACTGGAACCAGATCACGGCATTGCCCTCCTTCTGGGTGCCGTTCAAGAGTTTGCCCCTGTCACTGCTGGCCGTGGTTTTAGTTCCGACACTGTTGGCCTGGATCATTAGCTTTGCGATGTTCAAGCGGCGTGTCGGCGGTGTTTATTTCGCCATCATCACCCAAGCGGTAGCACTCATCCTGACGGTGCTGATCATTGGTCAACAGGGCTATACCGGTGGCGTCAACGGCATGACGGATCTGAAGACCGTGTTGGGCTGGGACACACGCACCGACAGTGCCAAGTACATCCTCTATTACGTCTGCGTTTCACTGTTGATCGGATCAATGGTCGTTTGCCGCTGGGTGCAAACCAGCAAGCTCGGAACCCTGTTACTGGCGATGCGTGACAAGGAAGATCGGGTGCGCTTCTCTGGCTACGACGTAGCGGACTTCAAGATATTTACCTTCTGCCTGGCGGCTGCCCTGTCGGGAATTGGTGGTGCATTGTTCTCACTGCAAGTTGGTTTCATGTCGCCCAGTTTTGTTGGCATCGTGCCATCGATCGAGATGGTCATCTATGCCGCAGTGGGTGGGCGGATGAGTTTGGTGGGGGCGGTATACGGTACCTTGTTGGTGAACGCGGGAAAAACCTATTTCTCGGAAAGTTTCCCGGACATGTGGCTATTCCTGATGGCTGCTCTCTTTATTGGGGTGACGATGGTCTTCCCGATGGGATTGGCTGGTGTCTGGGAGGACCATGTCAAACCCTGGTGGAAGCAGCGTCACCAGGCACTGCGTGATGCCGAGGTCAAGGCGCCGGAAACAGTGACCCTGCGTGCGACAAATGCAGCTGCGACTACGGCGGATAAACCGGCTCTGCCAGAGGGCGTAAGCCCCCAAAGTGTCTGAGTTCAACGGAGATACATCATGAGCAACACAGACTTTGCATTGGCAGTCGAAGACCTGACGGTTTCGTTTGACGGCTTCAAGGCGATTGACGCGCTAACGTTGTACATCGACCGCAATGAACTGCGCGTCATCATCGGACCCAATGGCGCTGGCAAGACCACCTTGCTGGATCTGATCTGCGGCAAGACACGGGCCACTGGTGGCAGCATCAAGTTCAACAATGAAGAGCTAACCAAGATGGCCGAGCACCAGCGTGTCCGCCGGGGCATTGGCCGCAAGTTCCAGACGCCCTCCATCTACGAGAACCTGTCGGTCTTCCAGAACCTAGAAGTGTCGTACCCAACGGGTCGCTCGGTCCTTGGCGCGCTGGCGTTCAAGTGCAGCGAAGAAGTCAAGGCTCGCGTGCAGGTGGTCGCAGAAGACATTGGCTTGGGTGACAAGCTCAATACCGAAGCGGGCCTGTTGTCACACGGGCAAAAGCAGTGGTTGGAAATCGGCATGTTGCTGATGCAAGAACCCGAGTTGCTGCTGCTCGACGAACCCATCGCCGGCATGAGCGCCCGCGAACGCGAACTCACCGCGGAACTGTTGCAGCGGATCTGCAAAAACCGCGCCGTGATCGTCATTGAGCACGACATGGAATTTGTCAAGCGCATCGCCCACAAAGTCACCGTCATGCACCAGGGAAAGATTCTGGCCGAGGGGCCTATGGACAAGGTCCAGGCCGACCCCAAAGTCATTGACGTTTATCTCGGTCACTGATCACGCATTGTTTTTTGTACCAGGAGTCCACTATGTTGGAAGTCAAGGATTTGTTCGTTGCTTATGGCCAGAGCGAGGCACTGCACGGCATCAGTTTTGAAGGTCGGGCCAATGAAACGGTCGCCATCATGGGGCGCAACGGCATGGGCAAAACCACGCTGTTCAAAAGCCTGATGGGTATCTTGCCAACCAAGAGTGGCCAAGTATCGGTGGCTGGCCAGAATGTAACGAAAGACGAGAGTTTTCGCCGGGTCGCCAAAGGTATTGCCTATGTGCCCCAGGGCCGGATGATTTTCCCCACGCTGACCGTGGAAGAGAACATTCAGACTGGTCTGGAGAATGCCAAGTTCAGAACCATTCCCGAGGAAATCTACGCACTGTTTCCAGTGCTGTGGGATATGCGCAGACGCAAGGGCGGCAACCTGTCAGGCGGGCAGCAGCAGCAGTTGGCAATTGCCCGCGCTCTGGTGACCGACCCCAAGGTGTTGCTGCTCGACGAGCCGACCGAAGGCATCCAGCCTTCCATCATCAAGGACATTGCCAAAGCGCTCAATGAGATTCGCAAGATGCGTGACATCACCATCATCGTGTCAGAGCAGGTGCTGTCGTTCGCCATGGATGTAGCTGACCGCCTGTTTGTCATCGAAGGCGGTCGTCTGGTACATGAAACCGCCCGGGCCGACACCGACCAGCAGCGCATCAAAGCTTATCTGTCCGTTTGATTTTTCACCCACTTTTTCCAACGCAATTAACCAGGAGCACGCCATGGCTGAAACCCTCATCAAAGTCGACCTCAAGCAATCTGCCTACGACAACGAAAAAGTTCACAACCGCTGGCACCCCGATGTGCCCATGGCATGCTGGGTCAAGCCTGGTGAAGACTTCATATTGGAGACCTACGACTGGACTGGTGGTTTCATCAAGAACAATGACTGCGCCGACGATGTGCGTGACATCGACTTGTCCATCGTCCACTTCTTGTCTGGCCCTGTGGGCGTGCAAGGGGCAGAGCCCGGCGATCTTCTGGTCGTGGACCTGCTTGATATCGGTGCCAAGGACGAGAGCCCCTGGGGTTTCAATGGTTTCTTCAGCAAGAAGAATGGTGGTGGCTTCCTGACCGACCACTTTCCGCTCGCACAAAAATCGATCTGGGATTTCAACGGCATGTTCGCCAAGAGCCGGCACATTCCCGGTGTTGAATACGCTGGTCTGATCCACCCTGGCCTGATCGGTTGCCTGCCCGACAAAAAGATGCTGGACGCCTGGAATACGCGCGAACAAGAATTGCTCGACACCGACCCCACACGAGTCCCCGGCCTGGCCAACCCCCCGTTTGCCGCAACCGCCCACATGGGCAAACTCAGTGGCGAGGCCAAGGCCAAAGCCGCAGCCGAAGGTGCACGCACCGTACCGCCGCGCGAGCATGGCGGCAACTGCGATATCAAGGATCTGTCACGCGGCTCCAAGGTGTATTTTCCGGTTTATGTGGACGGTGCGGGCCTGTCGGTGGGCGACTTGCACTTCAGCCAGGGCGACGGTGAAATTACTTTTTGCGGTGCTATCGAGATGGCCGGCTGGGTGCACATGCGCGTCAACATCATCAAGGGTGGCATGGCCAAATACGGCATCAAAAACCCCGTGTTCAAGCCTAGCCCAATGACGCCCAACTACAAGGACTACCTGATCTTTGAAGGCATTTCCGTAGACGAGCAGGGCAAACAGCATTACCTTGATGTCAACGTCGCTTACCGCCAGGCTTGCCTGAACGCCATTGAGTACCTCAAGAAGTTTGGTTACAGCGGTGCCCAGGCCTACTCCATTTTGGGTACCGCACCAGTACAAGGCCATATCAGCGGCGTGGTCGACGTGCCCAATGCGTGTGCCACGCTCTGGCTGCCGACCGAGATCTTCGAGTTCGACATCAACCCGACAGCGGCCGGCCCGAGCCAGATGCTCGATGGCAGCATCCAGATGCCGATCTCGCAAGACGTCAAGTAATAAGAAGGAGCACGTAGATGCCTACCTACGACTATGCGTGCCCGAGCTGCGGGGACTTCGATGCCATCCGCAGTCTGGCTGCCCGCAACGAACCCTGTGCTTGCCCAGTCTGCGGTGCCGAGGCCAGCAGGGTGTTTGTCAGCGCCCCTCGCTTGGCATGCACCTCGCCAGAGCAACGGCGTGCCTTTGATACCAACGAGCGCTCGCAGCACGCGCCCCGATCCTCGCGCGACACCGACGAAAGCTACGCTCGCCTGCGCCATCCCGCTGGCTGCGGCTGTTGCAGTAGTAACAGCAAACGCGGCGCAACCGTTACCGCACCTAATGGCGCCAAGGCCTTTCCCAGCAAACGGCCCTGGATGATCAGTCACTAAAAACCCAGAGAACTTTTTTATGTACCACGGTGATATTTCAAGCAGCAAAGACACGGTCGGTGTGGCCGTTGTCAATTACAAAATGCCACGCCTGCATACCAAGGCCGAAGTGTTGGACAACGCACGAAAGATTGCCGACATGGTGGTCGGCATGAAATCGGGCTTGCCGGGGATAGACCTGGTGATCTTCCCCGAGTACAGCACGCACGGCATCATGTACGACTCGCAAGAGATGTACGACACCGCTGCCACTGTGCCCGGTGCCGAAACCGCCATTTTTGCCGAGGCCTGCCGCAAGGCCAAGGTCTGGGGCGTGTTTTCGCTCACCGGTGAACAGCACGAAGAGCACCCCAACAAGGCGCCCTACAACACCTTGATCCTGATGAACGACCAGGGAGAGATCGTGCAGAAGTACCGCAAAATCATGCCCTGGGTGCCGATTGAGGGTTGGTATCCCGGCAACTGCACCTATGTGTCGGAGGGCCCCAAGGGCCTGAAGATCAGTCTCATCATTTGTGACGACGGCAACTACCCCGAAATATGGCGCGACTGCGCTATGAAGGGCGCCGAACTCATCGTGCGCTGCCAGGGCTATATGTACCCCGCCAAGGACCAGCAAGTGCTCATGGCCAAGGCCATGGCCTGGGCCAACAACAGTTACGTGGCGGTGGCCAACGCGACCGGCTGGGACGGCGTGTACAGCTACTTTGGTCACAGCGCCATCATCGGTTTTGACGGACGGACGATGGGCGAATGCGGTGAAGAGGACTACGGTGTGCAGTACGCCGCCCTCAGCACCAGCCTGATTCGCGACTTCCGCAAGAACGGCCAGAGCGAGAACCACCTCTTCAAGCTTCTGCACCGCGGCTACACCGGCAAGATCAATTCGCGCGAAGGTGACAAAGGCCTGGCGGCTTGTCCCTACGAGTTCTACGCCAAATGGGTCAACGACCCCGAGGGCACACAAAAGGCGGTGGAAGCCATCACCCGGCCAATGGTGGGTACCGAGGAATGCCCGATTGACGGCATTCCCAATCCCGACTCTGTGCAGCACAAGTGATGCCAACCATCCGCTGCAAGCCTGGGGGCTGGACGCTGAACCCTATTACGCAGCGCAAGCTGACAAGTTGGCAGCCATTGAGGCCGCCCATGCCTTGCGCCTACCCGTGTTGCTCAAAGGCACCACGGGGTCGCTTTGTCGAGCACATGGCCTGGCGTCTGGGCAAGCCACTGGTCACGGTGGCTTGCCATGATGACCTGTCGGCCAGTGACCTGGTGGGACGCTGGTTGTTGGATGCACAAGGCACCCGCTGGCAGGACGGTCCGCTGACGCAGGCCGCGCGCCATGGTGCCCTGTGCTACCTGGACGAAGTGGTGGAGGCGCGGGCCGACACCACCGTGGTGCTGCACCCACTCACCGACGCGCGCCGCATCTTGCCGCTGACGGCATGCAACGAACTGCTACACGCCCACCCGGACTTCCAATTGGTTGTGTTCTACAACCCCGGCTACCAGGGCATGCACAAGACGCTCAAACCGTCGACCCGCAGACGCTTTGTCGGGCTGGAGTTCTACTACCCTGGCGCCGCTCAGGAGGCTGCGGTGGTGGCACATGAAGGGCAGGTCGACACCGCTTTAGCTGCTCAGCTTGTGGCGCTGGCCGAGCGCACCCGCCGCCTCAAGGAGCACGGCCTGATGAAAGGGGCGTCCACCCGCATGCTGATTCACGCAGCAGCACTCACGCGCCAGGGCATCAGCCCAAGCGCTGCCTGCCAACAGGCCATCACCTGCCCCTTGAGTGACGACCCCGATCTGGCCAGCGCACTGGCTGGTGCCGTGAATGCTTGCTTAGCTCACTAGTACGCTGGCAGTCCGGCCCGCGTCCGCACCTTCCATCCGAGGCGACACGCAGCCCGCCACGCGCCACCTGCCGCCCTATGTGCGTGCTCTGTGGAACGTGACCCCGCACTTTGCGCGGCTGACACCGCCGGACGCCCAAGGCGTCGCCGAATCCACAGCAGCCGATGAGGGACGTCGCCAGCGGCCTGTGCTGATCACCCAATCGACGATGGTCCCGACGCCCACGTTGTACCTGCCGATGCACTGGCAACAACCCCTGCTGCTGCGTGCCGCCGTGGCGCACGCATGCGCCCATTTTGCCTATGGCGATGCGCCGCAAGTGCGCGGCAAGCTCAAGCCCATTCAACTGGCCCTGGTGGGCGTTTTGGAAGATGCCCGGGTGGAAGCGCGGGCGATGGCAGAGCTGCCTGGCCTGCGGGCCCTGTGGCTTCCCTGGCATCAGGCCGACGCACACAGCGGCAACACCTTCGAGGCCTTGCTGCAACGCGTCCAACGCAGCCTGCTCGACCCGCATTACACCGACCCCCACCCGTGGGTACGCAAGGCCTGCTCGGTGTTCCACGCCGCGCCACCGACGCCCGAGGGCATACGTCAGGCAGCATCAACACTGGGCAACGATGTCGGCCAGATGCGCATGCCTTTCAATGCGCGGCTCTACGTGGTGGAACCTGCCTACCGCGACGACAACACCCACCTGTGGGCGGCGGATCCACAAGACCCACCAGCCACCACACCGCTGAGTGCCCCGAGTGATACGCAATCGGGACAGTCACAGGGCGACAGCAGCAGCCCCGCACCGCAGCCACTCGAACAGCAGGCTGAGCCCGCCGCAGCCCGACCGACCGCGGTTTATGGCGAGTGGGACCGACTCATTCGCCGCATGCGTCCCAAATGGTGTCTGGTGTACGAAGAAGACGCCCCCTACGGATCTCCTCAGACGCAGCAGGCCCTCAGCCTCGCCTTAGCCTGTCGGCGCCGATTGAATACTGAGCCACACTGCCGATTGCGTGTTGAGCCAGGGCGGGTTGCCGATTTGGGAATGAGCAACTGTGGATAAGTTTACTGAGTAGCTGTTTTTTTGGATAGTTTCTCCTGGCTTGATGGTTTTGACTCGGCAATCTCAAAGGGGTAAATCTATGAAGGGCGAAGCCCGTAGTGGATTTGCCCCTGACACACGGTCTCAGATCGGTTCGTCGGGCAATACCTCTAGCGAACCCCGACGTGTCTGCTCTCTGGCTTGGATACGTGTCTTGGCAGCCATGGAACTGTGTGCAAACCGATACGAATCGTTGCCCGTCTCCAGGATGTGGCAGTGGTGGGTGAGCCGGTCCAGCAACGCCGTGGTCATCTTGGCATCCCCAAACACTGCCGACCACTCCGAGAAACTCAGGTTAATGGTGATCACCACACTGGTTTGCTCGTACAGCTTGGACAGCAGATGAAACAGCAAGGCACCACCAGCCTGGCTGAACGGCAAATAGCCCAATTTGTCGAGGATGACCAAGTCCATACGCATCAGCGACAAGGCCAGACGAGCAGCCTTGCCATCGCGTTTTTCGCGCTCCAGCACATTTACCAAATCAACCATTGAGAAGAAACGCACCCACTTGCCCTTAGAGACGATGCCAGCAACAGCCATGGCGGTAGCCAGATGCGTCTTGCCAGTGCCGGGCCCGCCAATGAGCACTGCGTTCTGCGCCGTGTCCGTGAACGCCAGTGTGGCCAGTTGCTTGACCAGCGCCTGATCGACTTTGGAGCAGGCGAAGTCAAACCCGGCAAGGTCCCGATGAATGGGAAACTTGGCGGCGCTGAGTTGGTGGCGCACAGAGCGCATGGCCCGGTCAGTATGTTCAGCTTGCAGCAGGTGCTCGATCAACAAGGTCGAGGATGTAGTGCTCGACTCCCCCTGGGCCAGCAAATCCGTCCAAGCGCCCACCATGCCGTGCAGGAGCAGTTCTTTGAGCTCACTGGCGACATCACTCTGCATACCACCGAGCGCAAGCTGTCGTAGCGCGGTATTGGCCAGTGGTACCTCCTGCAGCTGCAGCGTCGTCTGCACCGTCTCAAGCATCGGCATGGCGTTTAGCCGAGCCAAGACGTTGAGAACGTGTTCGGTGCTGAGTGCGCCAGACTCCACCAACAACTCAACGGCCACCAACACCGCCTCCAGACCGGCAGTGGGCACCGCAGCCAGCACCTGTGCCATGACCCGGTCACCACCTTCATGGCGCATCAGAGCTTGCTTTAATTTCTTCAATGCCTCTGGCATATCAGCAAAGGGGGCGCCGTTGCGCAATGCTCCGGGTTTGCGCTGAACCAAGGCGATGTAGTGCTGCCAATCGTAGCTGGTATGCCCACGCTCCGACGAGCGCTCATGTTTGGCCACCACCTGGTCATCGGCGACGACGTTGATGCATGTGGGGTACAGCCGAATGCTGACCCGCTGTCCGGCCCATTCCCAAGGCACCGAATAGCGGTTGCGCTGCACGCTGACCAAGCAGGTGCTCGACACCTTGGCCTGGCTTTCGACATAGCCGTCAAACACCGTGGGCATGGGCATCATCTGGGCTTGTTCTTGGACGAGCATTTCGGCAACGCTGAAATGCTTGTACTCGGAGTGGTGGATTTCACGCCATAGGGTGCGGCAACGCTCGCTCAGCCAGGCGTTGAGCTGCTCAAAGCTGTGCCACTGGCGTGTTTGGGCTTCAAACCAGATTCGCCTCCGGCTATCTTGGACGTTCTTCTCCAGGACCCCTGTCTCCCAGCCACTGGCGACGTTGCAAAAGTCAGCATCAAACAGGTAGTGTGCGCACATGACAGCAAAGCGCGTGTTGACTACGCGGCCTTTGCCCCTTTTTTACTTTGCCCACGGCTGTCTTCATGTTGTCCTAGATGCCCCGACGGGCCACTCTACCCAGGGCAGCAAAAGATCGGGTGTGGGCATCAAAGATGCATTTCGTGACCCTGGCTGGGGTAGGCTACCAGCCAGAAGGCGCGACTGGCGCACAGTTTCATGTGGGAGACCTGCACGCGCCGGTAGATGCCACCTACGGCCAGGCCTTCGTCACTCCAGTCAAACTGAAAGGCTTCGCCCAGCTCGAACTTCAATGGCACGAAGGCGCAGGCCGTTTTGCCCTCGCTTTTGCCCCACTCTCGAATGAAATCGGTGACCTGGCTGTAGCCGCCTGCGTAGCCGCTGGCATTGATTTGAGTAAACAGGGCTTTGCCGCTGCGTTGGTCTTGTTTGGCTCGCCGAGCATAGGCTTTGAGGGATTGCGCCAACTCTTCGGTAAACGCCGCCAACTTGCCAAATTTTTTGGCCCGTTTGTACTTGGGAGCTTTAACTTCCTCTGGCACCGCCAGCCATTTGTGCACGGTGTAGCGTGATAGTCCGGTGCGCTTGGCGATGGCTCGCTCTGACATCTTGTCCCGCACATGCATGCGCCTGATCTTGCCTAAAAGTTCCATGGTGATCACCTCGTTTGCTCCCGCCAAAAAATGTGGCAGAGCTATTGATCAGGCTCAATGAAGTTTGAACTTTCTCTGGATTTTCTTGTCAAACGCGCATGGAAAAAGAAGACGCAAGAAATCAATCCCTGGAGCAACTCCACGAGCGGCGCAAGCAAGTCGTGCGGTTGCATAAGAAGGCCATCGGGATCATGAAGATCGTTGAACTCACTGGTCTGACCTACCCAACAGTACGATGCGCCATCGACCGCTTCAAAGAAGGTGGCTGGGCTGCGATACGCCCAGCGCGCCGCGGTCGCCCCAAAGGTGACGGTCGTGTGCTCAGTCCCGAGCAAGAAGACACCATCCAGCGCATCATCATCGACAAACGCCCCGAGCAACTCAAGATGGACTTCTTCCTGTGGAGCCGTGCAGCGGTGGGCCAGCTCATCGAACAGGAATACGACATCAAACTGCCCGTGCGCAGCGCGGGCAAATAACTCAAGCGCTGGGGCTTTACCCCGCAGCGCCCCATCAAACGCGCCTACGAGCAAAACCCCCAAGCGGTGCAGGCTTGGCTTGAAGGGCAATACCCCGGCATTGAGCAGCGAGCCAAGCGTGAGGGCGCTGAAATCCACTGGGGGGACGAGACGGCCCTGACCAACACCGACGTACGCGGCAGAAGCTTCGCACCCGCAGGCAAAACCCCCGTGGCTTTGACGGTGGGCGGTACCCGCCAAAAGCTCTCCATGATCGCCACCGTCACCAACCAGGGTAAGACGCGTTGGATGATCATTGAGCAAGCATTCGACGCTGACAAGTTCTGTGAATTCCTGCAAGCGCTGATCAAGGACGCGGGCAAGAAGGTGTTCCTGATTCTGGATAACCTGCGGGTGCACCACAGCAAGGTAGTCAAAGCTTGGGTGGCTGAACGCAAAGAGCAAATTGAGCTGTTTTACTTGCCCAGCTACAGCCCGCAGCTCAATCCCGAGGAGCGGCTCAATGCGGACTTGAAACAGGAGATGAGCAGGCGTGTGCCGGTACGCACCAAATCCAAGTTACGCGAAGCCGCTACCCAGCACATGACGATGCTGGAGCAAACGCCTGAACGGGAGATGGCCTACTTTCAGGATCGGCATGTCAAATACGCGGCTTAAAACTTCATCGGGCCGGATCAATAGTAAAACACTTGACTCCGTTTTAAATCGGCACAGCTTCTATAAGTAGCTCAGCTTTCGGTTGCCGACAACACCCAATGGTCCAAAGGCGCACACCTGAAATTTGGTGGGCCAAACCTGGACCAGTTTTGGGCCAAAATGCAAAACGCCCACTTGAAGTGGGCGTCTTTTTCAAGCTAAGAGCCTGATTTTATTGGTTGCGCGAGAAGGATTTGAACCTCCGACCTTTGGGTTATGAGCCCAACGAGCTACCAGACTGCTCCATCGCGCGGTAGCTTTAAATTATAACCTACTCTGCCGCTTCAACCACCGTTTCAGTGATTGAACGATCAACTAATTCGACCAACGCCATAGGCGCATTGTCACCCACGCGATAACCCATTTTCAAAATGCGCGTATAGCCGCCTGGACGTGCTTTGAAACGGGGGCCCAATTCATTGAACAGCTTCACGACGCTATCGCGATCACGCAACCGATCAAAAGCCAAACGGCGATTAGCCACTGTGGCTTCTTTGGCAAGGGTAATCATCGGCTCAATGACTCGGCGAAGTTCCTTAGCCTTTGGCACAGTAGTTTTGATGACTTCATGCTCGATGAGCGAGTTCATCATGTTGCGCAACATCGCCAAGCGGTGAGAAGATGTACGGTTAAGTTTACGAAGTCCAAGTCCGTGACGCATAATAATTTCCTAAGTTTATATAGCAAGCAGCCGTGTTAGGTACTGCTCGTGGCGTTGTTACTCAACGCTTTTCAAGTGCGGCCGGTGGCCAGCTTTCAAGTTTCATCCCCAGCGTCAAGCCGCGTGAAGCCAAAACTTCCTTAATTTCATTGAGAGATTTGCGCCCCAAATTGGGCGTCTTCAGCAACTCGTTTTCTGTACGCTGAATCAAATCACCGATGTAATAAATGTTCTCTGCTTTGAGGCAGTTGGCAGAGCGAACTGTCAGCTCAAGCTCATCCACGGGTCGCAACAGCACCGGGTCAAACTGGGCATTGCCGCGAGAAGACGGAGACACGATGGCATCAATGTCACCACCCTCAAGCTGAGCGAATACCGCTAACTGTTCCACCAAAATTTTTGCAGAAGCACGAACAGCGTCCTCTGCGGAAACTGCGCCGTTGGTTTCAATGTCGAGGATCAGCTTGTCCAAATCGGTTCGTTGCTCAACACGAGCGCTCTCAACCGTGTAGCTCACCCGACGCACCGGCGAGAAGGAAGCATCGAGAATAATACGACCAATGGACTTGGACGACTCGTCGCCATGCCGTCTTAAAGTGCCAGGAACATAACCGCGGCCCTTTTCCACCTTAATTTGCATGTCTAACTTGCCACCTGCGGCCAAATTAGCAATGACGTGTTCAGGATTCACGATCTCGACATCGTGTGGCGTTTGGATATCTCCGGCGGAAACCACACCCTCAGTATCTTTGCGCAGGCTAAGAGTCACCTCGTCACGGTTATGCAATTTGAAGACAACACCCTTCAAATTTAGCAGGATATTCACGACGTCTTCATGTACCCCGTCAATAGAAGAATACTCATGAAGCACACCTGCAATGGTCACTTCGGTGGGAGCATATCCTGGCATGGAGGACAAAAGCACGCGCCGCAACGCATTACCCAAAGTATGACCATAACCGCGCTCAAAAGGCTCCAAAACAACCTTTGCACGATGAGCAGAAAGCTGCTCAACCTGAACTGCCTTGGGCTTTAACAAACTATTTTGCATGAATTTTCCTCTCAATACCCCCGACTCGTTACATCGGTAAGGCTGACTAAATGACCAGCTGTCAGTACGGGGTGATATATAAACCCCGTAGCAAACCCAGCTTAGCGTGAATACAATTCAACGATCAAGGATTCATTCACGTCGGCAGCGAATTGGTCACGGTCTGGGATGGCTTTGAATACGCCTTGAACCTTCGCCGCATCCACGTCAACCCATGCGGGCATCCCTACCTGCTGCGCCAGTTGCAACGCTTCAATCACCCGGTTTTGCTTGGCAGACTTTTCGCGAAGGGACAACACATCACCCACCTTAACAAGGTAGGAAGGAATGTTGACCGACTTACCATTAACCAACACTGCTTTATGGGAGACTAATTGGCGCGCCTCAGCCCGTGTAGACCCGAACCCCATCCGGTAAACCACGTTATCCAAACGAGCTTCCAACAAAAACAACAGATTCGAACCAGTATTACCTTTACGACGGTCTGCCTCTTCAAAGTAACGGCGGAACTGCTTTTCAAGAACGCCGTACATGCGCTTGACCTTTTGCTTTTCCCGCAATTGCAACCCGAAATCCGATGTACGAGCACCCGAAGTGCGACCATGTTGGCCTGGCTTCGAGTCAAACTTAGCTTTATCCCCAATCGAGCGACGCGCGCTCTTGAGGAAAAGATCGGTGCCTTCACGGCGAGAGAGTTTGGCCTTAGGGCCCAAATAACGTGCCACTTGAATTCCTTATTTATCAGCTACCGCAAATGCGGGAGCCACGGTAGTACCGTGGCGGTGGGCTTGGTTGAAGAGTTAGATACGACGACGCTTTTGTGGACGGCAACCGTTGTGAGGTACCGGAGTCACGTCAGCGATCATGTTAATACGAATACCAAGTGCGGCCAGCGCCCGTACAGATGATTCACGCCCTGGCCCAGGTCCCTTGATCTCGACATCAAGGTTCTTGATACCTTGTTCGATTGCAGCCCGCCCAGCCACTTCGGAAGCAACTTGTGCTGCAAACGGTGTGGACTTGCGAGAACCCTTAAAACCTTGCCCGCCGGACGAAGCCCAAGACAAGGAGTTGCCTTGCCTATCGGTAATGGTGATGATGGTGTTATTGAACGATGCGTGTACGTGAGCAATACCATCTGCAACATTTTTGCGGATCTTCTTGCGAACACGTTGGGCAGCGTTATTGGCGGGTGCTTTAGCCATAGTTATCTTTCAATCAGAATTATTTTTTGAGCGACGCTGCAGCTTTACGAGGGCCTTTACGCGTGCGCGCATTGGTTCGAGTACGCTGACCACGCATTGGCAAGCCACGACGGTGGCGAAAGCCCCGATAACAACCGATGTCCATCAAACGCTTGATGTTCATGGTTGTTTCGCGACGAAGGTCGCCTTCAATTGTAAACTTACCGACTTCGTCGCGCAACTTCTCAAGTTCAGCATCGGTCAGATCTTTGATCTTTTTAGCATAGTCAATGCCACAAGCCTCACAGATTTTGCGAGCGCGACTGCGACCTACACCAAAAATGGCCGTCAAGCCAATCTCAGAATGTTTTTGCGGCGGAATATTAATACCAGCGATACGTGCCATTTTTTTCCTCTATAACTCTTGCAATTAACCCTGACGCTGTTTGTGGCGCGGATCTGTACAAATCACACGAACAACACCTTTGCGTCGAATAATCTTGCAGTTACGGCAAATTTTTTTAACCGAAGCCGAAACCTTCATTTCATTCTCCTAAACAATTCCAGACAATAATCAATTACTTAGCTCTAAAGACAATCCTAGCTCTAGTGAGGTCATAAGGTGTCAGCTCAACTGTAACCTTATCCCCTGGCAAAATTCGAATGTAGTGCATCCGCATTTTTCCAGAAATATGCCCCAACACCACATGCCCATTTTCCAGCTTCACTCGGAATGTAGCATTTGGGAGATTTTCAACAATCTCCCCCTGCATTTGAATCACATCATCTTTTGCCATAAATCCAAATCTCAAGAAGTCTTGAAATTAGCCTTCTTTAGTAAAGATTCGTACTGTTGAGACATCAAGTAATTCTGCACTTGAGCCATGAAATCCATAGTCACAACCACAATAATCAACAAAGATGTACCACCAAAATAAAAGGGCACGTTGTATTTGAGAATCAAAAATTCAGGCAACAAACAAACCAACGTAATGTAAATAGCCCCTACAAAGGTCAAACGCAACAAAATCTTATCGATGTATTTCGCCGTATTCTCACCAGGCCGAATTCCCGGTACAAAAGCGCCGCTTTTCTTCAGATTATCGGCCGTCTCCTTGCTGTTGAACACGAGAGCGGTATAAAAGAAGCAAAAGAAGATGATCGCAGCAGCATAAAAAATCACATACACCGGCTGTCCAGGAGACAAAGATCCTGCAACATCTTTAAGCCATCGCATAGATTCGCTTGCACCAAACCAACCTGCAACAGTAGCCGGCAACAAAATGATCGACGAAGCGAATATAGGAGGAATAACGCCAGCCATATTCAACTTCAGCGGCAGGTGAGACGATTGCCCACCGTATACCTTATTTCCTACCTGCCGCCTAGCGTAATTCACCAAAATCTTCCGCTGACCACGCTCAACAAACACCACAAAATATGTCACCAAAGCAATCAATACAATGATCACCAAAGAAACAATAATGCTCATTGCTCCTGTTCTAACCAACTCGAGCAATCCACCAATAGCGTTTGGCAGACCAGCGGCAATACCGCCGAAAATCAAAATCGAAATGCCATTACCAAGACCACGCTCTGTAATTTGCTCGCCCAACCACATCAAGAACAAAGTCCCTGCTGTCAGCGTGACGACTGCTGTTACCCGAAAACCAACGCCAGGAGAAATAACCAAACCAGTGGAACTCTCCAATGCAACAGCAATGCCTAACGACTGAAAGAGCGCCAAGCCTAACGTACCATAGCGGGTGTACTGGGTGATCTTCCTACGTCCAGCCTCGCCTTCCTTCTTCAATTGCTCAAAAGCAGGCAAAACATACCCCATCAGCTGCATGATGATTGATGCAGAGATATAAGGCATGATTCCCAAAGCAAATACGGTGAACCGAGACAAGGCGCCACCCGAAAACATGTTAAACATGCCTAGGATGCCACCTTGCTGACCTTTGAAAAACTGTTGCAATTGGGCGGCATCAATACCGGGCACGGGGATATGCGCCCCAACCCTATACACCACCAACGCAAGTAACAAAAACACAAGACGACGACGTAGATCGCCATACTTGTCTGTTTTTGCCACGGATACCGAACTGGTTGCCACTTGCAGTTTTCTCAAATACAAATTAAACCAACGAGCCGCCAGCGGCCTCAATAGCAGCCTTAGCCGCTGCTGTAGCACCAATGCCAGACAGCGTCACTGCTTTGGTCAACTCACCAGTCTTAATGACCTTTACCACTTTGGCCAACTCACCAACCAGACCAGCTTGCTTGAGCACCAACAAATTGACCTCGGTCGCATCAAGCGAATTCAGCGCAGTCAAAGTTACTTCAGCATTGAACTTTAGCAGTGCCGACTTGAAACCACGTTTAGGAAGACGGCGTTGCATAGGCATTTGACCGCCTTCGAAACCGACTTTGTGATAGCCGCCAGCACGAGATTTTTGACCTTTATGGCCACGACCAGCGGTTTTCCCCAGTCCAGAACCGATACCGCGCCCAACGCGGCGTTTGTAATGCTTTGCGCCATCTGCGGGCTTAATGCCATTCAATTCCATCATGAACCTCTTAGAGCACCTTGACCAGATAGCTGATCTTGTTAATCATGCCACGCACTTCGGGCGTATCGACCAGTTCGCTGGTGCTACGCAATTTGCGCAAGCCAAGGCCACGAACCGTTGCGCGATGGGATGCTGCACAGCCTATTGGGCTACGCACCAGCTGCACCGTTACTTTTTTTTCGGTTGTCATCTAGATTCTCCAATCAAGCGAACAACTCTTCGATGGACTTGCCGCGCTTAGCAGCAACCACTGAAGGTGTTGTTGCGTGCGACAGTGCATCAAGAGTTGCACGAACCATGTTGTACGGATTGCTCGAGCCATGGCTCTTAGCAACGATGTCAGTGATACCCACGACTTCGAAAACAGCCCGCATTGGACCGCCTGCAATAATGCCGGTCCCCTTGGGAGCAGGAGCCATCATCACAGAAGCCGCGCCGTGTTGACCAAACACCTTGTGGTGAATAGAGCCATTCTTCAACGCCACTTTGCTCATGTTGCGACGAGCTTCTTCCATCGCTTTCTGAACAGCTGCAGGAACTTCTTTCGACTTTCCTTTACCCATCCCAACCGTACCATCACCATCACCAACGACAGTGAGTGCCGCAAAGCCAAGGATACGACCACCCTTGACGACTTTGGTCACACGGTTGATCGCGATCATTTTTTCGCGCAAACCGTCTTCAGGACCCTCAGCCTTACCCTGCATCTTCGCTTGTACTTTAGCCATCTTAATTTCCGATCTGCTTAGAACTGCAAGCCAGCTTCACGTGCCGCATCTGCCAGCGCTTTCACGCGGCCATGGTACGCAAAGCCCGCCCGATCAAACGCAACTTTCTCAATACCAGCAGCCTTAGCCTTCTCAGCTACACGCTTACCAATAACTTGAGCTGCGGCCACATTGCCACCCTTACCCGATGCACCCAAAGACTGCCGCACTTCTGCTTCTGCTGTAGAAGCAGTTGCGAGCACCTTCGAGCCGTCGCCAGAAATCACACTGGCGTAAATATGCAAATTTGTCCGATTGACTGTCAAACGCGCCACACCTTGGTTGGCGATACGAATGCGCGTCTGACGAGCCCTGCGAAGACGCTGTTCTTTTTTGGTCAACATAGTGCGGCTCCTTATTTCTTCTTGGTTTCTTTGATCGTGACTTTTTCGTCCGCATAACGGATACCTTTGCCTTTGTAAGGCTCAGGCGGACGAATCGCACGAATCTCAGCAGCAACCTGCCCCACACGCTGACGATCGGCACCTTTGATGACAATTTCAGTCGGTGTTGGCGTTGCCACAGTAATTCCCTGAGGCATCTCTTTGTTGACCGGGTGCGAGTACCCCACGACCAAATTAAGCTTGGTGCCTTGCGCTTGGGCTTTGTAACCAACGCCGAGCAAAGTCAGCTTCTTTTCAAAGCCTTTGCTAACACCAATCACCATGTTGTTAACCAACTGGCGATAGGTACCAGACATAGCATCTGCTTCCCGCGAATCGTTAGCCGCAGTAAAACTCACCTTACCACCTTCGCTAAGCACCTTGACCAAGCTGTTTTGAGCCAAGGACAACAACCCACCAGCTCCCTTGACGCTAACTTGCGCCTCAGACAAAACCACTTCCACTCCAGCAGGAATGCTGATCGGCATTTTTCCAATACGAGACATGTTCTGTTACTCCTAAATGTCACGCATCAAGCGACGTAGCAAAGCACTTCGCCACCGACACCGGTAGCACGGGCTTTACGATCTGTCATAACACCCTTAGGCGTGGTGACAATAGCAACACCCAAACCGTTTTGGACCTGGGGAATAGCATCGCTACCGCGATACACCCGCAAACCAGGACGGCTAACGCGCTCAATACGCTCAATCACAGGCCGACCAGCATAGTATTTAAGAGCAATTTCCAACTCTTGTTTACCATCAATTGCGTCAACCTTAAAGGCATCAATATAGCCTTCATCTTTCAATACCTGGGCAATAGCCACCTTCACTTTTGAAGAAGGGACTCGTACAGACGTTTTTGCAACCATCTGCGCATTGCGAATGCGTGTCAACAGGTCAGCAATAGGATCACTCATACTCATATCTATGTCTCCTGCCGCTTACCAGCTAGCCTTGACCATGCCGGGAATCTCACCAGCAAAAGCCATTTCACGAATTTTTGCACGCGCCAGACCGAACTGAGCAAAGGTGCCACGAGGACGACCAGTGATAGCACAGCGATTACGCTGGCGAGTCGGATTTGCATTACGCGGCAACTTTTGCAAACCCAAGCGAGCAGCAGCACGCTCTTCATCGGTCCGCTTCGCATCGTTCGATATCGCCTTCAATTCCGCATGTTTTTGTGCGTACTTGGCAACCAGTTTGTCTCTCTTGAGCTCGCGCTCGATTAAAGCCATCTTAGCCACAAATCACCTCAGTTCTTGAAGGGAAAACGGAAACCTGCGAGCAAAGCCTTGCACTCGTCGTCGGTTTTGGCCGTTGTTGTGATACTGATATTGAGACCACGCAAGGCATCCACCTTGTCATACTCAATCTCAGGGAAAATGATTTGTTCTTTGACACCAATGTTGTAGTTACCACGGCCGTCAAAAGAACGACCAGAGATACCACGGAAGTCACGAACACGCGGCAAAGCCACCGTCACAAAGCGATCCAAAAATTCGTACATTTGCGCACCACGCAAAGTCACCATACAACCAATTGCTTGGTTTTCGCGAATCTTGAATCCAGCAATCGCTTTTTTCGACATTGTGACCACAGGCTTTTGACCCGCGATCTTTGTCAAATCGCCAACAGCATGATCCATCACCTTTTTATCAGCAACAGCTTCACTCACACCCATATTCAAGGTGATCTTTGTCAGACGAGGCACTTCCATAGGCGACTTGTAGCCAAACTTGGCCATCAGTTCAGGCGCCAGCTTTTCCCGATAGAGTTCTTGCAAACGAGCCATGTTTATGCCACCTTGATTTCTTCGCCGCTCGACTTGTAAACACGAACGTGCTTACCATCAGCTTGCAACTTGATACCAACCCGATCAGCCTTGCCTGTTACCACATTGAAGATAGCAACATTCGACTGATGAATAGGCATGGTCTTTTCAACAATACCACCAGCCTCACCCTTCATGGGGTTAGGCTTGGCATGCTTCTTGACAGTATTAACGCCCTCAACCACAACATGAGAGTCATCACTGCGCAACATCACTTTGCCACGCTTACCCTTGTCACGACCCGTCAACACAATGACTTCGTCGCCTTTGCGAATTTTGTTCATGAGGTGTCCTTACAAAACTTCAGGTGCCAACGACACGATCTTCATGAACTTTTCTGTACGCAATTCACGCGTTACCGGCCCAAAGATACGTGTGCCAATAGGCTCCAACTTGGCATTCAGCAACACAGCCGCATTGCCATCAAATTTAACCAGCGAGCCATCACTACGACGGATACCCTTGGCGGTACGAACAACCACCGCACTGTAAACATCGCCTTTTTTAACGCGGCCACGCGGAGCAGCTTCTTTGATGCTCACTTTGATAATGTCGCCCACACTGGCGTAGCGACGCTTAGATCCGCCCAGCACCTTGATGCACAGAACGGACTTCGCACCGGTGTTGTCGGCGACTTCGAGTCGAGATTCGGTTTGGATCATTTGTTTATTCCCAACTTGCACCAGAAAAACACCCCACACAAAGCAGGTTTTTCCCAGTCAGTCTTGGGCCCGTTGCACTCAATGTGAACCACTCACATCTCAGCTTTGGGCAGACGCTTCATGCTTTTTCAAGCGAAGCCACGTATTATGCATCAGAATTTGCGCATCGTCAAATGTTTTTGCTGATTTCAATCAGAACCTGCTGCAACAGCTTAAATGCCGCCGGTCAACCAGGGTCTTCTCGCCGAGCGGCTCCTTTCACTTTCAAGTCGGGCACCCAGTAGTTGTACCTGCGGATGCACCCACGCTCCGTTGTTGACACAGATTGTCAGAACCCCTCCAAACTGCGTCGACGGGCATGCCTATTTACAGACCCAGCGCAAATCCGGCAACGAAAAACGATCCAGCCATGATCTGCTTTAACCTGCGGGCTTGTGCGGCGCATCCGACTGCGGACACTTAGCGACACTCCCGCCAACCGGATCAACGGTGTGCTGCAATCTGCTGCGCCGTACAGCGCCCTGCAAACCTCCTGCTCAGGTGCGCAGACCAGCACAAACACGCCTGCGAACGACTCGCCAAACAGCTCATTTCCCCCCGTTCCAAGTGCAGGAAACATGTAAGCGCAATTGAGTAGACTCGACACTTTCCACAATCTAGCAGCGGTTCTGTCACCGCACACACTTTATGAGCGAGCGCATTGCATTCATTGGCGGGGGCAATATGGCCAGCGCCATCATCGGCGGATTGATCAAGCAAGGCCTCTCGCCGAACAATATCGACGTTGTTGAACCCTCGGAGGAAGCGCGGCGACAACTCCACAACAACTTCGGTCTCACAGCACAAGCGCATGCGAGCGACGTGCTTGCCAATGCAAACCTGGTGATCTGGGCGGTCAAACCTCAGGCATTCAAGGATGCGGCGCTTTCGGTGGGCGCCTTCACCACCAAGGCCCTGCATCTCAGTGTGGCGGCCGGCATTCGCAGCGACAGCATCGCTGCCTGGCTTGGCAACGAACGCATTGTTCGCGCCATGCCCAACACGCCAGCCCTGGTGGGCAAAGGCATCAGCGGCCTCTTTGCCCGCCCTGGTGTCAGCTTCGACGACCAGACGCTGGTTCAAAAGGTCATCGCGACCACTGGCGAATACCTTTGGTTAGATACCGAGGACAAGCTGGACGTGGTCACGGCCCTGTCAGGCTCTGGCCCGGCTTATGTGTTTTATTTCATGGAAGCCATGACCATGGCGGGCACTGAGATGGGACTGAGCCGCGAGCAAGCCGACCAACTGGCCGTAGCGACGTTTGCGGGTGCCAGCGATTTGGCCAAAACGTCTACCGACACCCCCCAGGTGCTGCGCCAGCGTGTCACCTCCAAGGGCGGAACCACATTTGCGGCCATCAGCAGCATGGAAGACAACGACGTGCGCGCCCTGTTCATTGACGCCATGTACGCCGCACGCGAACGTGCCAAAAAGCTGGGGGCCGAATTCGGCGCAGCTTGAATCTTTGAGTGGCCACACAACGTGGCCAAATCGCATCCATTGCGGATGCCGACACTTACTTCCATCTCATGTTTTCTCGGTTTTTAAATGCCTTGTTACGAGGCCTGGGCCGGGCCTGGGTGCTGATCTTGGCACTGGTGACTGCCCTGTCGCTCGTGCGATTGGGACAATTGGCTTATTTTTGGCCCAGCGGCTATCAGGCACCCTATATCGACGTGGCTTTGGTCGTTGTGCAAGGGTTGCGGTTTGACCTGAAAGTCAGCGCCATCGCGGGATTTTTGCTGCTCTTGATCCTGCCGTGGGTATCTGCCCGCATCAATGCCCGTATCGGTTTGGCGGTCGCCTTCTGCTTCATCATGCTGTCTTTGATCAACCTGCACTACTTCGGGTTTTACAAGACACCAATTGACGCCATGGTGTTCGGTTTATGGGAGGACGACACCTCCGCCGTCTTGAAAACCATCTGGCATGACTTTCCGGTGGTTCTGACGGTGGTCCTCGGCATTGCCCTGACCTGGGGCACAGCGGCGGGCCACCGCTGGCTGCTCAACCGCATGAAGCCAGACACCGTGCTGCGCTCCAGCCCATTGGCGCTGAAGCTGGCTCTGGTGGTGATCGCTTTTTTGGGGCTCTTGCTCGCCGGAAAAGGAACGCTGCGCGCCATAGCGCTGCAGCGCCAGCATTTGACCGTCACCACCTCGCAGTTCCTCAACGACATGGTGCCCAATGGCGTGATTGCGCTTCAGTACGCTTGGGACAGCCGGGGGTTGTCGCAAAACTTGCAAAATCCATTGGCGGGTCTCAAGGCCATGGGCTTCGATTCACCTCAGGCGGCAGCGGCGGCCTTAGGTTTGCCGCATGACAGTGAAGCGGCCATCAAAGCGGCCCTGACCAGCCACGAACCTCTGGCAAATAACACCAAGAAAAACCTAATTTTCTTCTTGATGGAGTCCTGGAGTGCCGAACCCCTGCTGTACCAAAGCCCGCGTTTTGATGTGATGGGGCGCATGGCGAGCACCATGGACAAAGCCTGCCATTTCAGCAATTTTGACTCCGCCCAGGGCGGCACCCACCCGGCGCTGGAGGCCCTGCTGTTTTCAACACCCATAACCCCGCTCACGCTGGGCACGGTGGGGCGTCACCCGATCCCCTGGTCGGTACCGCGGGTGGTTCATCAGGCGGGATACCAATCCTTGTTTGTCACATCAGGCCGCGCGGGCTGGCGGGACATCAACCGCGTGTTCAAGACCCAAGGGTTTGACGAAATCGTGGACGCCAACACGCTCAAGGAAATGTACCCAGAGGCTCAATTGGGCATTTGGGGGGTCTGGGACGGCTATTTGTTCAAGTACCTCAAGCAGCGCCTGGCTGCGCAACCCGCCGACAAACCACTGTTTGTATTTGTGCTGTCGTCCACCAACCACCCCCCGTATGACCTGCCATCGGATTACAAACGTGTGCCGCGTGACATGGCACTGTGGGGCGGCGAGACCAGCTCAGACACGCTGCAGCCCAACCTGGACACCTACCATTACGCCACCGACCTGCTGGGCGAGTTTGTGCAGAGCGTCCAACATGGACCGCAGTACGACAACACCATCGTGGCGGCCACCGGTGACCACAATGTCCGATCTTTTGGCGTCTATGCCGACCTTCAACGCCGCTACCTGCTTCGCCAGGTTCCTTTTGTCATTTGGGGCAAAAACCTGTCCTGCGGCAACCAGCAGACCTTGCCGGCCAGCCATCGGGACATGTTCAGCACCTTGCTGCCCTTGGCGGGGATATCTGGCCCGTATGTCAACACCGGGCGCAACCTGCTGGGGCCGCTACCCGACAAACACGACCCGATGAACGCGCCGCGCACGCTGTTTTACACGGGGGAGGCACGCAACGCCCAGGGCGCTTGGCAGTTGGGCAACAAAGACTCTTTTTCTTGCACCTCGGCCCATCCGTCGGCAGGTGACTGCCGTTTCAACCCGCAAGACGACCTGGAGGAACGCGCACGTTATGGTCTACTGGACTGGAATGTGCGCAGCTCACTCAAAAATTAAACGGCACAACCAGGGCGGTCAACCCGCCTTGGTTCATCCCAGCAGCACAATCAGCCAGATGGCAGCCATATTGACCAGGCTGACCATTTGCGCGGCACTCCCCAAATCTTTGGCCCGCTTGGCCATCGGGTGCACTTTCAACGAGGTGTGATCCACCGCTGCTTCAATGGCCGAGTTGATCAGCTCCACCACAATGCTGAACACATGGGCAAACAGGATCAGCACCCGATCGTGGGCAGACAGCGGCAGCCAGACCATCACCACCACCCCAACCAGCGCCAGCAAGCACACCTGGCGAAAGGCGGCTTCTCCCGTCCAGGCAGCTTGCAAGCCGTGCAGCGAGTAGGTCGAGGCGTTCAATATCCGGCCCAAGCCCGTTTTGCCCTTGAAGGGGCTTTTTTCTGTGTCTGACATACGCGTTTTTTTGTGTGTTTGACTGCTGCTCTTAACCAAGCCTGCAGCATAAGTGAGCATCCGCAAAAGCCATGGGCGGCAAACATTGACTGTGCCGCATCATCGCACCGCGTAGCTGGCCGCCATGCCAATAAAGACCGTGAACCCGAGCCAATGGTTGAGCCGAAAAGCCTTGAAACACCCCTCACGGCTGCGAAGGCGGATCAGGCTGTAATGCCAGGCAACTTGCAACAAAGCCACCCCGATTGCTATTAAATAAATAACACCCAGCCCTTTTGAAATAAGGGCTGCAGCCCAAATTCCTATAAATAACAGGTAAAACACCAGCACCGCAAACACATCCAGGCGCCCGAGCGTGATGGCCGAGGTCTTGATGCCAATCTTCAGGTCGTCGTCGCGGTCTACCATGGCGTATTCCGTGTCATAGGCCAGCACCCAGAACAAATTTCCCAGCATCAACCACCAGGCCAGCTGCGGCACCGCGCCTTGCACCGCAGCAAACGCCATCGGAATGCCCATGCTAAACGCCAGCCCCAACACCGCCTGCGGCATCGACACCCAGCGCTTGGCGTAGGGGTAAACCAAGGTCACCGCCAACGCCGGCACAGACAGCGCCACGGTCAGCCAGTTGGTGGTCAGCACCAGCGCAAACGACAGCAGCGCCAACACCGCCCCCACGCCCAGCGCCTCTTTGACCGACAACACGCCGCTGGTCACCGGGCGCTGCGCGGTGCGTTTGACGTGCCGGTCAAACTCGCGGTCCGCCACATCGTTGATGCAGCAACCGGCGCTGCGCATCAGCACCGTGCCCAGCCCAAAAACGGCCAGCAGATGCCAGCCCGGGAAACCACCGGCCGCCACCCACAGCGCCCCCAAGGTGGGCCACAGCAGCAGCAGCCAGCCAGCGGGGCGGCTCCAGCGGATCAGATCCAAATACAAGCGAAGCTTGTTCTGCCAGCCACTCACGCCACATCCCCTTCCACCACGAAACGCCCCAAATACTTCATTTTTTGATAGCAAACAGCTTAAGAAAGACGCTGGACACCCGGCAATTCACAGGCATAAATAGCGTTGCGCAGCGCAGCAATCGCCTCGTAACGGGTGAAACTGCGCCGCCAGGCCAGCACCACCCGGCGTGTCGGAGGGTCACCGGCAAACGGCAGGTACTTGATGAAAGGCTCTTCGTCGCGCTTACGTTTGCCGCTTGGCGCCAACGCCTCCTTGGGCACACTCAGGCGCGGCACCAGGGTGACGCCCATGCCAGCGGCCACCATGTGTTTGATGGTCTCCAGCGACGACCCCTCGAAACTCTTGCGAATGCCCTCGGCGTTGGCCGAAAAGCGCGCGAACTCGGGACAAACCTCCAGCACATGGTCGCGAAAACAATGGCCCGCGCCCAGCAACAGCATGGTCTCGTTCTTGAGCTGCTCGCTGGTCACACTGGTCTGGCTGGCCAGCGGGTGGTGGGTCGGCACCGCCGCCATGAAAGGCTCGTCATACAACGGCGCCAACGCCAGCCCGGCATCGGGAAAGGGTTCGGCCAAGATGGCACAGTCGATCTCGCCGGTGCGCAGCATCTCCAGCAGCTTGACGGTGAAGTTTTCCTGCAGCATCAGCGGCATCTCAGGCGTGTGTTCGATCACCTGGCGCACCAGCGATGGCAACAGGTAGGGGCTGATGGTGTAGATCACCCCCAGGGTGAGCGCACCGGCCAGCGGGTTTTTGCCGCGCTTGGCAATGTCCTTGATGGCTGCGGCCTGTTCCAGCACACTTTGCGCCTGGCGCACGATGGTCTCGCCCAGCGGCGTCACCGACACCTCGTTGGCGCTGCGCTCAAACAGTTTCACATCCAGCTCTTCTTCGAGCTTTTTCACCGCCACCGACAAAGTGGGCTGCGACACGTAACAGGCCTCGGCGGCCTTGCCAAAATGGCGCTCACGCGCCACCGCCACGATGTATTTGAGTTCAGTCAGAGTCATGGGGCTATTGTCTTATCAGAACGGTGCGTGGATGTGGGCGGGGTCAAGAGACGGCATGCTGCCCGCTCAAGCTTTCAGAAACTCGGCCTTGCCACCGAGCCAGCGCTGCACATGCTGGGCTGCCAGCGCGGGGTGCTGGTCCAGCATCACCGGCGCCAGCTCGCGCGCCCAGGCCAGCAGGCCAGCATCAGCCACCACATCGGCAAATCGTAAGAGCGCCGCCCCCGATTGGCGCGCGCCCATGAACTCGCCGGGGCCACGGATCTCCAGGTCGCGCCGGGCGATCTCGAAGCCGTCGTTGCTTTCGGCCATGGCGCGCAGCCGCTCGCGGGCGGTTTCGCTCAGGCGCGGTGCGTCCCCGGTGGAATACAGCAGCACACAGGCGGATGCCGCCGCACCGCGCCCGACCCGGCCGCGCAGTTGGTGCAACTGGCTCAACCCAAAGCGCTCGGCGTGTTCGATCACCATCAGCGACGCATTGGGCACGTCCACGCCCACTTCGATCACCGTGGTGCTGACCAGCACGCCCATCTGGCCGCTGGTGAACAGGCTCATCACCGCCCGCTTCTCCGCCACCGGCATGCGCGAATGCAGCAGGCCCACCATCACGCCGGGCAGCGCAGCGCTGAGCTGGGCGTGGGTTTCAGTGGCGTTGCTCAGGTCCAGCGCCTCGCTCTCTTCGATCAGCGGGCAAACCCAGTAAATTTGCCGCCCCTCGGCAATCTGGGCCCGGATACGTTCCACCACCTCGCCCCGGCGGGCATCGTTGACCACCTTGGTGATGATGGCGGTGCGCCCAGGCGGCAACTCGTCAATGGTGGACACGTCCAGATCGGCGTAATAACTCATGGCCAGCGTGCGCGGGATCGGGGTGGCGGTCATCATCAAGAGGTGAGGTTCAACCCCCGTTGCTTGCTCACTGCCCCGATATTGGCCGACGCCAATATCGCTTGTAGCCGTCTCCCCCCTCGAAGGGGCGACACCCTGTGGCCCGGCAAAGCTGGCTCCACGGTGTCCCTGGCTGAGTACCGCAGCATCGCCGTCGCTGGTCATCTTGCCACGCAGAGCCAGGCGCTGCGCCACCCCAAAGCGGTGTTGCTCGTCGATGATGGCCAGCGCCAGCCGGTGGAACTGCACCTTGTCCTGAATGATGGCGTGGGTGCCCACCACCAACTGCGCCTGGCCGCTGGCGATCAGCGAGAGCATCTCGCGCCGCTCTTTGGCTTTTTGGCTGCCAGTGAGCCAGGCCACGGTGATGCCCAGTGGCGCCAGCCAGCCGACCAGCTTGGCAAAGTGTTGGGTGGCCAGGATTTCAGTGGGCGCCATCAGCGCACATTGCCAACCGGCGTCGATACACACCGCCGCCGCCAGCGCCGCCACCACGGTTTTTCCGGAACCCACGTCACCTTGCAACAGCCGGTGCATCGGCACAGTTTGATGCAGGTCGTGGGTGATTTCCTCACCCACGCGGCGCTGGGCGGCGGTGAGCTGAAACGGCAGCGCAGCCAGCAGGCGCTCGTGCAGCGGCTGGCGCCGCGCAGGACCGCCCTCACCCCGGCCCTCTCCCAGAGGGAGAGGGAGTGAAGACTGCGCCAGATCGGCTAACAGCGCCGGTGCCCGCAAGGCCGCGCGTTCGCGCTTGGCCTGCAATTGCGAGAGTTGCTGTGCCAGCAACTCCTCGGCCTTGAGGCGCTGCCACGCCGGGTGGCTGTGGTCTTGCAGCGCAGCCAGCGTCACATCGGGTGTTGGATGGTGCAAAAATGAGAGCGACTGGCGCAGGTTCCACTTGGGCTGCAGGCCAATTTGGCTTAAGTAGAGCAGCGGCACCGTGTCGCTCAGATCGGCGCGCCCCAAACCGGCATCGACCGCCCGGCGCAAATAAGCCTGGGGCAAACCCGCCATCGATGGGTACACCGGGGTCAGCGCGGTAGCCAGCGCGCCGCCAGCGGGTTTGAAGCTGGGGTGCATCATCGTCAACCCGGCAAAACCGCCACGAATTTCACCCCGCGCCCGGATCTGGCAGCCCACCGCCAGCGCCTTTTGCTGCGAGGGGTAAAAGGTGAAAAAACGCAGCAAGCAGGTGCCGGTGCCGTCGTCCAGCGTCACCAGCAACTGGCGACTGCCGGTGATGCGGACCTCGCTGTGGCGCACCGTGCCCTCCACCTGCGCCACCTCACCCTCGCGCACATCGCGCAGCTTGACCAGGCGGGTTTCGTCCTCGTAACGCAGCGGCAGGTGTAATGCCAGATCAATCGCCCGATCCAGCCCGAGCTTGCGCAACGCTTTTTGCGGGCCGCTCAGCGGCTTGGCGGACGAGGCTGCGGCAGATGGCGTGGACGGTTTGGGCATGACTTGATTTTGCCCGCCCAAACGGTGGGGTGGCTACATCAAGCGCCACCGTGGTTGGCAGGCGCCGGACAGCAGGCGACGGGTTCAGGGTGTGACGTGGCCCAAGCCCAAGTCTTTGGGCAAACCTGGCTTGGCCGTTTTGGAGCGGCCCAGGCGGCTGAGTTTTTGCTCTACCAAGTGATAAAAAGCTGCGCCCGCCAGATTGCACGCCAGCCAGGCCACCAACACCCCCGCCGTTTGAAGCCACTCGTCTTGCACACCGTAGTGGGTGAACCAGGCGTTCACCACCAGCGCCACCGGGAAATTGAGCAAAAACACCGAGTAAGAAATCTTGCCCAGGTAAGCCAACACCGGGCTGCGCGGCCAGGTGTAGAGCCAGCCTTTTCGCAACGACAAGGCCAGCACCAGTGCCACGGCGAGCGCCAACGCGATGCGCATCCGGAAATCAAGCGCCAAGGCCAGCAGCGTCAACGCCACCAGCCCCCACATGCGCGAGCGCCGCGCCGCGCTCGAGGGCAGTTGACTGAACCAATAAGCCAAGGCCCCCAGCCCGTAGGCGCCAAAGAAATACAAGCCCCAGACATCCCAATCCGCATCGCAATTGAAATAAAACAAAGAAGCCAGCCCCACCGCCCAGACCAGCGCACGCGACAAGCGCCGACGCCAATTGGAAGCGGCAACCGGCCAACGACTGGCCACCCACAACAAGGTCAGCAGCAGCGCAAACAGCTGAAAGTCAATGGCCACATACCAGACCCCGGCCGAGAGCGAATCCATATCCAGCACACTTTGCAGCAACAGCACATGGCTGACAAACTGCCAAAACGTCGGCGGGTCAGGCAACGAGTCGTGCTGCATCCAGTGGCTGGCCAGCTTGGTACAGGCTATGGCCACCAGCAGCGCCGCGATGTAGGGCAACGCCACCCGGACATAACGCTGCCAGAGCTGCGCCAGCGGGTTAGACGTGATCAGCACCGCCTGAGGCGCCAAACTGCGCGCCGCCAGAAAACCGGCGATCACCAAAAACACCTGCACCGCCATGCGCGCGTCCTGGCTAAACCAGGCCACCAGATCAGGCGCCAGCAGGTAGGTGCCATCAGACAGTGGCCCATAAAACGCGAGGTGATGCAAAACGATGCACTGCGAAGCAACCGCTTTGAACGCGTCCACCAATGGCAGACGCTGCCGCGGCGCAAAGCTGACGGACAGAGAGGATGAAGACATGTGTTTGGGGTTGATGCAGTTCCCGAGTGACCCAGCAAGTGTTGGGCTCAACACGCTACTTCAAGGCGTGCCCAACCTGGGCAGGCGCCATCGGGAAAGACTCTACTTTACTTGATGTTGAAAATGAGGTCGCCCAAGCGACGCCTGCGCCTGACGGCGATAGCCACCATCACCCATCGAAATTTATCCGAGACGCTGAGCAGGAAAGACGTCTTTGGGCAGCATTCAAACAGCCTGGGGTGATGCCGTGTCGGTGCCAGGGTTGGCCATGCCCAGCGGCAGAATGGCCTTGATGGTGGTCCCGCGCCCGACAGCGGCGTTGAGTTCCAGCCGACCTTGCAGCGCATGCATGCGCTGGCGCATGCCCGACAAACCATGGCTCGCGTTTTTGCTTTGCCCAGCGTCAAAACCGACACCATCGTCGCTTACCACCACCTCAATATGGTTCCAGTAATTTTTCACCAGCACCTGGACCTGCGTGGCATGCGCGTGTTTGGCGATATTGGTGAACGCCTCTTGCACCAAGCGGTACACCGCCAACTGTTGCCCGTCATTGAGCGCCACGTCGTCCATACTGATATCCACGGACAGCTGTGTGCTGGCTCTGAACTCCTGCGTCAGGATCTCCAGCGCGGCGGGCAAACCCAAATTCGACAGTGACGAAGGACGCAAATCCTCAATGATTTTCCGCTTGATGGCGATGCCCGCATTGAGTGTGCTTGTCAGGTGACTCAGCCGTTCGTGCAAATCGGGCGGGTCGGCTGGCAGCCTGGACTTGACACGTGCCACATCAAATTTCGCAGCGGTAAGCAGGGAGCCCAGCTCGTCGTGTAACTCCCGGGCCAAGCGCTCGCGCTCAACCTCTTGCACATTGATCAAATGGTTGGCCAGACGCTCCAGCTCAGCGGTGCGCAGTGCCACCAAGCCTTCCAGTTTGGACTTTTCCTGCTGCAGGTCCTGGGCACGCTTTTGTGAAGCTTGATGCAACTTGGTCGAGCCGCGCAGATACAGGCCAAACGCCAACAAACAAAAAAGCGCCGAGATCAAAAAGCTCAGGCGCGATGCCTGCAAACTTTGCTGGAGCTTGGTGGTTTGCCGTGTCAAATCTTGGGAAGCGGATTTCAGCAACGCATCTGAGGCTGTTCGCACGGCGTCCATGTACTGGCGCCCCAGCCCTGTTTTCATCACGGTCTGCCACGGTTCATGTTCAGCGCCAGATTGGCGCAGCTGGATCGTGAGCTCCAGCTCGGCCAGTTTGCGCGAAATGGCGCGCGACAACACACTGAATTCAGACGTCATCCTGCCATTGGACACAACCAGCGCGCGCAAGCTGTTGAGCGACGCCTCGACCTCGGCCACGGCTTGGGTATAGGGCTGCAAATAACTCGGGTCGCCAGTGAGCATGTAGCCCCGTTGCCCGGTTTCAGCATCCAGCAACAAGCGTTGCAGATCGTAAATCCGGGTCTGGCGCTCGGCAACAGCCACATTGTTCTGAGAAGCCTCACTGGCGGCATAAAAATTGAGCTCATTCGCCACAATCAACAATGCCGCCACCATCACCGCCAAGCCCAAAATCACAGGCTGTTTGGACAGCTCCTTGCGGGCCGTTCTGATCCAGCCGTATTGGCGCACCCTGTTGATCACACTGACCCAGTTACCGTATGTAAGCACCATTCGCCTCGCTACCAGCCCTGATGCAAATTGCGCTTGACCGCAGGGCGCCACGGGTCTGAGCTGCGTCGCTATCATAAGTGGCCGCCCACTGAACCATGACCCACATCAAAATTGCCATCGTCGACGACCATGCCTTGGTCCGCAGCGGACTGCGAGGCTTCTTCACGGACCAGCCAGACATTGAGGTGGTCGCCGAAGCCAGTGATGGTGCCCAGGCGCTGGAAGTGGTGCGTCAACACCAACTGGACGTCCTGATCCTGGACATCTCCATGCCCAAACAGTCGGGCATGGATGTGTTGGCGCGGATTCAAGCCCACGCCCCCGACTTGGGCATCCTGATCTTGAGCGGTTACCCCGAGGAACACTATGCCGTGACCTTGTTGCGCCGTGGCGTCAGCGGCTACCTCAACAAACAATGCGAACCCGAAGACATCGTGGCGGCGGTACGTCGTATTGCCGCTGGCAACCGCTACATCACGCCCCAGATTGCAGACATGCTGGCTGGCCAACTGAACCGGCAAAACAACGCAGCGGCCCACGAGCAACTGTCGGCGCGTGAACTACAGGTATTGTTGCGCCTGGCCAAAGGGGAAACCGTTGGCGATGTCGCCCAATCCTTGTTTCTGAGCGCCAAAACCGTCAGCACCTACCGTACCCGCATCCTTGAAAAAATGGGTTTGGCCTCGAACAGCGATCTGACCTACTATGCCCTGAAGAACGGGCTTCTGGAATAGCACCTCAGTCAGGACAGATTCAAATCTTGACGTACCCGGCGACAGTAGTCGACCAACGCGTCCACGTCTTGCGACTTGTCAAACACGCGGTCAGCACCCAAACGCAAAGCCTGCGCACGAACCGCAGGCGTTGCGTAGTTGGACAACACCAGCACCCGCTGTTTGGTCGAGCGGTCAGCGCTGGCACTGAGCACGGGCAACCCTGATCCACGTTTGAGAAAAATGTCCACAATGGCCACATCCCATCCGTCTGGGTGCTCGTTCAACCATTGAATGGCCTCGGCTTGTTGCTCCGCGATGCCGACCAGGCATGCATCCGCCAGGTCCGTCAGCATATCCATCAAGCTGATACGGATCGTCAGACTGTCTTCAACGAGAAAAATACGCAAGCTCACAAAAAAACGACCTCTCGTTTGACAAGACAACCGGCCGACGGGCTGGTTTGCAGCACGCAGGATATCGGAAAGCCTGGCAGGAAGCTGTAGGACAAAGCCGTCACTTGCCCGATTTGCACAGCGCAAAGGATGGACTGGGCCTGTCACCTTGTAGGACAAGGCCCACAGCGCTTGGGGGTGGTCGCCTATAGCCCGGATGGATGTCGGTGGGCATCATCCAAACCGAGACCAACCACCAGGAGAGCACCATGCACATCCCCTCACGCCCCGCTGGCGATCCCCGGCAAAACCACTTTTTAGCCGCGTTGCCCGAGTCGGTGTGGACTCGCTGGCGTAGCCAACTCGAGTTCGTCGACCTCCCTCTGGACAAGTCGCTGTGCACATCCGGCGCAATGCCGACGTATGTGTACTTCCCAACCACCGCCATCGTGTCCTTGCTGTACCTCACACGAGACGGCGTCTCCACCGAAATTGGTGTTGTGGGGAACGACGGTGTCATTGGCGTGGAGGCATTGATGGGCGCTAGCACCACAGCCAGCCAGGCCGTGGTGCAAAGTGCCGGATACGGCTACCGCTTGAACGCGCAGGCCGTGCGACAGGAACTCTCTCAAGGTGGCCCGGCCCTGCCTATGCTGCTGCGCTACGCCCACACCCAAGTCGCACAAATGGCACAGCTGGCCGTGTGCAACCACTTCCACTCGGTGGAACAGAAATTCTGCCGACGCCTGCTGATCAGCCTGGACCGCTCACCCCAGAGCGAGCTGGACATGACACACGAACAGTTTGCCAATCTGCTGGGTGTCCGGCGTGAAAGCATCACCGCAGCGGCACACAAACTGCAACTCAGCGGCGCAATCCGTTATCGCCGTGGCCACGTCACCGTACTGGATCGCCAACGTCTGGAACGCGGCGCCTGCGAGTGTTACGCCGCCGCCAAGAAACAATACGAACGCACGATGCCTATGTCCATGCCGCTGGCGGCTTGAAACGCCTTCGCGGACCGCAGTGACCCGTGGTGCTCGCGCCCCGGTTAACGTGCGGCCGTTGCACGCTCTGCTAGAAATATTTCAATACGGCGGTTTTTGGCACGGCCTGCCTCGGTGGTGTTGTCGCCGATGGGCTCGTGTGCGCCCCGGCCATCAATCAGGATTCGGCGCGCATCGACACCGCGCGACACCAAATAATCACGCGTGCTGGCAGCCCGGTTGACCGACAGCGGGTTGTTGATGGCGTCCGTGCCGGTGCTGTCGGTGTAGCCCACGATGCGGATTTCGGTGTTGGGCTGGCTGGCCAGGCCTTGCGCAAACTGATCCAGGATCGGGTGCAACCTGGGCTGGATCGCTGACCTGCCCGTGTCAAACGAGATGTCGCTCGGGATGTTGAGTTTGAGCTGGTTGTCAGCGGTTTGTGTCACCGCCACGCCCGTGCCAGCGGTCGCCTGCTCCATGGCGGCTTTTTTCTGCGCCATTTGGTTGGACCAGATGTAGCCGCCCAAAGCGCCCAAACCCGCACCAATCAGAGCCGACTCCCGGCTGTCACCCAGCGCCACCCCGGCCAGCGAGCCGACGCCCGCGCCGATGGCCGAACCTCGCTGCGTGTCAGACATGTTGGCGCAACCGCTGGCCAGCAACGCCAGGGCGCACAGGCCAGTAGCAGCAAGACGAGCGGGGGATGGGCGTGTGGTCATGGGGAACTCCTTGAATGGCATTCGAAAGCGAGATTTATAGCACCCGCGTGTGAAAGATTGCGGTGCGCCAGCGCACACTGCGACAATAGCCGCCCGATTCACTTGGCACGGGGCCTGTCCGCCCCTCAAGCACCATGACCGCATTCACCTCCGACAGCCAGCGTCCATTCACGCTGAGCGACTTTGATTTCACCCTGCCCCCCGACCTGATTGCCCAGCACCCGGCGCCCGAGCGCAGCAGCTCGCGCCTGCTCGACGGCACCGGCCACACGCCGGTGGACCGGATCTTTCGGGAGTTGCCCACGCTGCTGCGCCCCACCGACCTGATGGTGTTCAACGACACCCAGGTGATGCACGCGCGCCTGTTTGGCGAAAAGCCCACCGGCGGCAAACTGGAGCTGCTGGTGGAGCGGGTGCTGGGCGGCAACCAGGTGGCCGCCCACCTGCGGGTCAGCAAAAAGCCCGAAGTGGGCACCACCGTGGCACTCACCCCCGCGCCGGGTTGTGATGACCACCCCTGCGCCACCCTGCTCGGTCGCTGGCCTGATGCGCAGGGCACCTTGTTCCGGTTTGTGCTGTCCAACGACGCCGGGGACGACCCGCTGACACTGATGGCGCGCCACGGCCATGTGCCACTGCCGCCCTACATCACCCACACCGACTCGGCAGAAGACGCCAAGCGTTACCAGACGGTGTTCGCCAAAAACCCGGGCGCGGTGGCCGCACCCACGGCGGCCCTGCATTTTGACAAGGCCTTGCTGGCGCAGATTGACGCGCTGGGCGTGCAACGCGCCCAGGTCACGCTGCATGTGGGCGCGGGGACGTTTCAGCCCGTCAAGACCGACAACCTGGCCGAGCATCACATGCACAGCGAGTGGTACGAGGTGCCCGAGGCCACCCGCCAAGCCATCGCAGACTGCCGCGCGCGTGGCGGACGGGTGCTGGCGGTGGGAACCACCACGGTGCGCACGCTGGAGAGCTGGGCGCAAAGCGGCCAGACCTCGGGCGATACCCGCATCTTCATCACCCCGGGCTTTGACTTCCAGGTGGTGGACGCGCTGATCACCAACTTTCACCTGCCCAAATCCACCCTGATGATGCTGGTCAGCGCGTTTGCCGGGTATGAGCACATCATGGCGCTGTATGCCCACGCCATCCGCGAAAAATACCGCTTCTTCAGTTATGGCGACGCCATGCTGCTGCAGCGCGCCACGCCCCGCCGCCAAGCCTAACAACCCGGCCGGACCCAGGCTGCCATGGCGGCCTGGGCTGGGCGGCCCCCGCGCGGCAAGCCAGCGCGGCTGGCGCAGACGATGGCCTGCGCCCACAAGCGCCTCCCTACAATTCCGCCAGCCTGACTGGACCACTTTATGCTCACATTTGACCTTCTTAAAACCGACCCCGCCAACGCAGCCACCGGCTACGCCGGCTCTCACGCCCGCCGGGGCACCCTGACCCTCAACCACGGCGTGGTGCAAACGCCGATCTTCATGCCGGTGGGCACTTACGGCACCGTCAAAGGCGTGATGCCGTCCAGCCTGGAAGACATGGGCGCGCAAATCATCCTGGGCAACACCTTTCACCTGTGGATGCGCCCGGGGCAAGACGTGATGCAGAGTTTTGGTGGCTTACACGGCTTTGAGCGCTGGAACAAGCCGATCCTGACCGACTCGGGCGGTTTCCAGGTCTGGAGCCTGGGCGCCATGCGCAAGATCACCGAACAAGGTGTGCACTTTTCCTCACCCGTCAACGGCGACAAACTCTTCATGTCGCCCGAAGTCTCGATGCAGATCCAGACCACGCTGAACTCCGACATCGTGATGCAGCTTGACGAATGCACGCCGTATTTGTCGGTCGAGCCCAAAACCAAAGGCCAGATCACCACCGAGCGCGAAGCCCGCACCAGCATGGAAATGAGCTTGCGCTGGGCCAAACGCAGCCAGGACGAATTTGCCCGGCTGGAAAACCCCAACGCCTTGTTTGGCATTGTGCAAGGCGGCATGTTCGAGCACCTGCGCCAAGAATCGCTGGAAGCCCTGGTGGCCATGAACTTCCCCGGCTACGCCGTGGGTGGCGTCAGCGTGGGCGAACCCAAGGACGAGATGCTGCGCATCATGGCGCACAGCCCCCACCGCCTGCCAGCCAACAAACCACGTTACCTGATGGGCGTGGGCACACCGGAAGACCTGGTGGAAGGTGTGGCGCAAGGCGTGGACATGTTCGACTGCGTCATGCCCACACGCAATGCGCGCAACGGCACCCTGTTCACCCGGTATGGCGATTTGAAAATCCGCAACGCCCGCCACAAAACCGACCACGGCCCGCTGGATGCCACCTGCACCTGTTATGCCTGCAAAGGCGTCACGCGGCCCGACGGCAGCGTGAGCGGCGGTTTCAGCCGCGCCTACCTGCACCACCTGGACCGCTGCGCCGAGATGCTCAGCCCGATGCTCTCAAGCATCCACAACCTGCACTACTACCTGAACCTGATGGCCGAGATCCGCGCCGCGCTAGAAGCCGGCACCTTTGGCGCCTTTCGCGCCCAGTTCAAGGCTGACCGGGCACGCGGGGTGTAGTTTTGGGGGCTTGAGCCTTGCAAATCAGGAACTTGACACCATGATTCGCAAGGACAAACGGCCGCCAGAAAGCGTGAAATAGCATTAAATGAATAGCATCATGCCCAGATAGAACAAGGGCTTGGCGCCATTTTCTTCATAAACCGCGCGGCTTCTGCCACCCATCACATGCCCACACCACCCCCACGCCCGCCTCTGCTACTGCGCCTGCTCAAAGCGGTGTTTGGCGGTCTGCTGGCGCTGCTGATCCTGTTTGAAGAGTGGGGTTGGGAGCCGCTGCAGCGGGCGCTGGCCTGGGTGGGGCAATTGCCGGGGCTGCGCTGGCTGGAGCGGCGCATTGCCGCCCTGCCGCCCTACGCGGCGCTGACGCTGTTTTTGGTGCCCACGCTGATGCTGCTGCCGGTGAAACTGCTGGCGCTGTGGGCCATTGGCCAGGGCAAGCTGGCGCTGGGCACGCTGGTGATTGTGGGCGCCAAGCTGGCGGGCACCGCAGTGGTGGCCCGGCTCTTTACCCTGACCCAGCCCGCGCTGATGCAGCTGCCCTGGTTTGCGCGTGGCTACGCCCGCTGGACCCACTGGAAAAACACTCTGCTGGCGCGGGTGCGGGCCAGCTGGCCGTGGCGGCTGAGCCGGGTGGTCAAGCACCAGATCCACCGACGCTGGCAACAACTCAAACGCGGCTGGGGCCTGGGCTGATGCCGCCAGTGGCGCAACCGCTTCTGCGCTGACGACCCACGCCCAAGGCTGGCGCGGCTGCGTGGGAGTCAAGGCGGTTCAACCAATGCACGCACCTGGCATAGGGTGCGATTCAAACTGATGTGTTTCTTGGTTTTCCCCCTCTTCCGTTGGGAGGTAGCCGGGGGTGAGGGCCGCCGCCGGGTCAATAGACAAGGCAAAAAGTCAAACACCCGCCCTCACCCTAACCCTCTCCCAGAGGGAGAGGAAACAAGTCCATAACACTTTGAATCGCACCCCCTGGCACAGGGACCAGCCGCTTCAGACAGATGTGGTTTGGCGGTTACCCCCCTCTCCCTTTGGGAGAGGGCGGGGGTGAGGGCTGCCGCCCTGCTGCCCGCAAGCGGCAACATCACTTCAAAATCAATAGCTATCAACCCTTATTTCAAAAGGGCTAGAAGCCAATATCACTTAAATACCGTGAGCACACCGGTGTAGCCGTACAAATGGTTGCGGGCGACTTCGCCACCGGCAAAAAAGCCGACCAGCGGCACGTCACCCAGGGCGTGGCGGATGATCTGCATCTCGGCACTCGGGCCACCAAAGTGTTCCCCACCGCGCCCTGAACAGCTCACATAAATTGCCCCGGCAATGCCGCGTGCGGGGTGCGGCGCGGCTTCGGCCTCGCTGGCGGCCAAGGCGGTGGCGGACTCCAGCGCCAGCTCTTGCGGCTCCAGCTCTTCGCGGATTTCGGCACACACGCGGCGCAGGTCGGCGCGGGCGGCCTGCACATTGCGTTGGCAAAACGCCAGCTCCATGCCCTCTTTGACCGGTGAGGCCAGCGCAACGCCCAGCCGCGCCGGGTCCAGCCCAATGATGTGGCGCACCAGCACGTCGCTGCCAAAGTTGCCGGTGCGGGTGATGGTGGGGGCGTCACCCGCCACGCCGGTCAGCCCGACGGGCTCGGTCAGACCCGCCAGCGTGGCGCGCACCGCTTGCAGGGCTTTGTGGGGTTCGTCCAGCGTGACGTCCAGCTCACGCAGCAGCACCTCCAGCGCAGGCTCACCGTCCAGCCCGAGCACCACGTTGTTTTGCGCAGCGGTGATGGTGTGTGCACGCGCCAGCGGCAAGCAACCTTGGGTCACGCGCGAGACCATGCTCACGCCCGGCCCAAATGCCACGCCGCTCAAGCCGCCACTGAAGACCCCGCTGGCTGCGCCTTGGCCTTTGACGTTGCCGTCACCGGCCACCGCAAACTGCACCGTCTGGCCGCGGCTGCTGGACAGGCCTCCAAACAGGTAGCCCGAGTCGGTGCGCCTGGACATTTCGTCGATCAGGCCAGCGATGTCGTCGGTGTGGGGGTCGGCGTGCACCAGGGCGGTGTGGGCCTCAAACGCCAGCCCGAGCGGCGCCACGCCGGAGAACACCCGGTACTGGTCGCTGGGCAGCTCACACAGCATGACCGCCAGCGCGGGTTCGTCAAAGTACTCGACGTTGTTGGAGGCGATGCCCACCCCCACCGTGCCCGCCCAGTCGGTGACTTCGGGCAGCTCGGCGCTGAGGTAGGCCAGGATGTCCTGCGCATGCTGCGCATAGTGGTCGGTGATGTAGAGCAACGCCAGCGTCGGGTTGGCGGCGTAGCCGTGCAGCGTGATCTGGGCGCGCAACTGCGCCAGCACCAGGCCTGCGGCCATGTCCCACTTCGGGTGGGTGGCGTGTGCGTAAGGGAAAAGTTTCATGTCGACGAGCGCAGGCTTTCAAAAAGGAGATGGGCTGGCTCACTCAGCGCTTGCGCAAGCCGCGCTTGGGTGCCCCAGCAAGTGGTTCGGTATTTTGGGCCGGTGTTTTGACAGATGCGCTGGCGCCAGCGCGTTTGGCCGGTGTTTTTTTGGCAGGCGCTTGGCGGGCTGCAGCGCCGGTTTGGGCGGCCGCCTTGGCCACGCTTTTGGCGGGTGTCTGAGCCGTGTGTTTGGCACTGGCTTTGCCCATGTCAGCCAGGGCGCTGGCGGCAATGGTCTGGAACTGGTGGGTCAGCGCGCTCCACAGCTGCATCGGGTCGGACAAGCCTGCGCTGGGGGCCACGCTGGGCTTGGGGGCTGGCTGATCGCCCGGCGCGGGGGCCTGCGCTGCGGTGGGTGCGGCGGCGCGGGTGCTGGCTTGCGGCGGCGCGTCGGCGGCCGTGTCGGCGGGCTTGGGCTTGAAGGTGTTGGCCAGATCGGCCAGGTTCAGGTTCATGCTTTTGAGGGTGGCCAGCGTCATTTTTTGCACTTCGAGCGCCTGCACGGTGGCGGCCAACGCCTTGGCGTTTTGGTCGAGCCAGAAATGCACGGTTTTGAGCTCGGAGATGCGTTTGTCGAGTTCTTCCACGCTGAGGGTGGGCGCCATCCAGCTGCCCATGTTGGGCATGTGCGGCATGGCTTGGGCGCTGCTTTTGGCCAGGTTTTGCAAAAAGTCAAAGCCCGGTACAAACTGGGCAAATCCGGTGCTGGTTGCGTCGCTCATGGCGGTCTCCTTGGGGGGCGTTGGTGGCTACAGCTTACCGCAACGCTCCCTGCCCCTGGCACCGCTCAGGTGGCCAAACCTTTCTTGCTGGCGGGAACCAGCCCGGCAGACAAATCCGCCACGGCGGCGATGCCACGCGTGACCTGGCTGCGCAGGCGCGCTTTTTGCGGGCGGCGTTCGGCCAGAAAGTCGCCGCTGCGCATGCTGGTGAAGGCGCGTGAGGCGGTCTCGGGGGCGATGTCCAGGATCGCGCTCAGGTCAGACAGGTGCGGCACCGCAAAATTCTGGGTGGCCAGGCCCTCCTCCACCCCCTCAGCCACACCGCTTTGGGCAAACATCAGCAACAAGGCCTGGATGCGCCGTGCCGCCGGGCCGCTGCGCAGGCTGACCACCTCGCGGCAGCGCTGGTGCGCCACCACCACGGTTTCCATCAGGATGTGCATCATGGCGTCGCCAGTGGCGTCCACTGGCGTGAGTTGGGCGGCAATCACCGCGCGCAGGCGCAGGCTGTCGTTGCTGCCAGCCCAGCGCTCCACACCCACCACGTCACCGGGCAAGGCCAGGCGGACAAAGCGCGCAGGCTCGCCCTTGGGCGCACTGTCCACCCGCAACACGCCCGAGAGCACCCGCCAAGGCTGGCGCAGCTCATCAGGGGCCAGCGCCTCACGGGCGCCCAGCGAGCGGATGGGGGTGTCGGGTGTTGCCGTGTTCATGCGCTACTCCATTAACAAAATAGGCCTCTAGCCCTTTTTCAATAAGCACTTATAGCTACTTTTTTAATAGCATCATCGGTTTGTAAACCTGACCGAAGCGCCCGCTTGGGCACCAGCACGCCGGTGCCATCCAGGCAGCACAAGGCCTCGGCTTCTACCCCAAAGGCCCGCGCCACATGGGCCACCGTCAGCACCTGTGCCGGGCTGCCACAGGCCAGCAGCTGGCCGTTTTGGAGCAAGGCCACGTCGTCACAAAAGCGGGCGGCGGCGTTGAGGTCGTGCAACACCAGCAGCGTGGTCAGCCCCTGCTGCAGGGTCATCTCGCGCACCACCTGCAGCACGTCGAGCTGGTGGCAGATGTCGAGCGCACTGATCGGCTCATCGAGCAGCAGCACCTGCGGCTCGGCCACCAGTGCCTGGGCCAGAAACACCATTTGCCGCTGGCCACCGCTGAGTTCGCGCACATCGCGCCCAGCCAGCGCCGCCAGGCCCAGGCGGTGCAATACCTGGCGCACCGCGTTCAGGTCGTCGGCTTGCACCTTCAGGCGCAGCTGGCGCAAACGCCCCAGCAGCACCACCTCCAACACGCTGAGCGCGGCCTGGGTTTGTTGGTCTTGCGGCATGTAGCCCAGGGCCGCAGGCCGCACCGCACTGCCGTCAAACAGCACCTGGCCCCTGGCGGCGGCCACCTGCCCAGCCACGGCCTTGACCAGGGTGGACTTGCCCGAGCCGTTGGGGCCCACAATGCCGAGCACCCGGCCAGCGTGGGCCTGCAGGCTGATCTGCTGCAAGACGGTGTGCGCGCCATACGCCACGCTCAGGGATTGGACGGAGATGTTCATGGGCTTACCAATAGTTCTTGCGCTTGCAGCGCACGATCCAGATAAAAAATGGCACCCCGATCAGCGAGGTGACGATGCCAATCGGAAAAATCGCGCCCGGTGACAAGGTTTTGCTGGCCACCGAGGCCAGCGACAGCAGCACCGCCCCCATCAAGGCCGATGCAGGCAAAAAGCCACGCTGGTCTTCGCCGATAAGCAGCCGCGCCACATGCGGCGCCACCAGCCCCACAAAGCCGATGGTGCCCACAAACGCCACCGCCACGCCGGTGAGTGCCGAGATCAGCACAAAGCTGCGCACGCGCAAGGCCCGCACATTCACCCCCAGCGCGCTGGCGCGGGCGTCGCCCAGTTTGAGCGCGGTCAGGCCCCAGACATCACGCGCCAGCCAGGGCACACACACGGCCAGCACCGCCACAATCGCCCACAACTTGGGCCAGGTGGACTTTTGCAAGCTGCCAAACAGCCAGAACACGACTTGCTGCAAGGACTCGGGCGAGGCCACCATCTGCAGCAAGCTCGACAAGCCCTGAAACAGGAACAGCAGCGCAATCCCGGCCAGCACCAAGCCCTCGGCGGTGGCGTTGCGGGCACCACCGATCCAGTACACGCCGCCGCAAGCCACACCAGCAAACAACATGGCATTGGCGGCAATGGCATAGTTGTCGGGCACCGGCAGGCTCAGGCCCAGCACAATCACCAGCGAGGCACCAAACCCAGCCCCAGCCGAGATGCCCAGCGTGTAGCTCGACGCCAGCGGGTTGTTCAAAATGGTCTGCATGATGGCACCCGACAAGCCCAGTGCGGCACCTACCGCGATTGCCATCAGCGCCACCGGCAAGCGGATCGACCAGACAATGGCCTGCACGGCGCTGTCGGTCGGGTAGCCCAGCACTGCGCGGGCCACCGCCAGCACGGGCAAAAACGCGGGGCCGGTGGCCGCGTCCAGCAGCACCCCCAGCAGCAACACCACCAGGGTGCTCAGCAACACGAACAAGCGCCTGCGGCTGGCGCGCGCCATTTCCAGGCCAATGCTGTCTGGCGCCACGCTGTCGCTCAAAGAGGTCATGGGGGCACAGTCCCTCAAGGCTTCAAGGGCAGCATCCAGGTGCCCGAGTAGGCCACCGGCAGGTACTTGGCGTGGTAGGCCTTGAACGAAGCCTCCGGGTCCACATCCTTGAACGCCTGCGGGTACAAGCGCTTGGCGATGTACTGCATGGCCACAAAGTCAAACAAGGTGCGGCACAGGCCGTGTTCAATCGCATGCACCTCGCCGTTCTTGACCGCGTTCAGGTTGGCCCAGCCCGCGCGCTGGGCATAGGGCGCCAGGCTTTGGCGGGTGATGTCGGGGGTGGCGTCATAACCGGTTTTGACGGCTTTGGGCTTGTTGACCCAGCTGGAGCCAGCGATGAAGATCAGGTCGGGGTTGTCGGCAATCACCGCCTCCGGGTTGACCTGGCCCCAGGGGCCGGGCAACTTGCCGTCCGCCACGTTGACCGCGCCCAAGGTGGTCAGCAGCTTGCCCCACATGGTGCCGCTGTAGCTGTTGCCGATGGTGTCGGCACCGGCCTGGCCCAGCTCAACATACACCTTTTTGTGGGACGGGCCACCGGCCTTGGCGATGCGTGAGAGCACACCGTTGTACTCTCGCTCATAGAGTTTGGCCAGCTCCTCGGCGCGGGCTTCGGTGCCCATCACCTTGCCGATGGCGCGGGTGGAACTGAGGTGGCGCTCCAGCAATTGGGCGTTGTAGTCGATCACCACAATCGGGATGCCAGCGGCCTCGATCTGCTCGCGTGCGGTTTGCAGGGACTTGTAGGTCCACTCGGCGATGAACAGCACATCGGGCCTGAGCGCGATGATTTTTTCAGCGCTGAAGGTGCCGTCATCAGAATGCCCGATGTCCGGCATGGCCTGCAAATTGGGAATCACCGCCGCATAGCGGCTGAAGATTGCCGGGCGCCAGCCCTCCCACGGCGCGCGTGAAATGCCCACCACCTTGGCCCAGTTGTCCTTGCCCGCCACCGCGGTGAACTCTTCAAAGTTGAAGTTGAGGGCCACCCGCTGCACCGGGGTGGCGACCCTGACCTTGCGCCCCAGGGCGTCGGTCACCTCCACCGTGGCCGACCAGGCACACAGGGCAAAAGCGCACAGCCACAGCGCCAACAGGCGACGCAGCACAGACTTGTTTGCTAAAAAACGCATGAACTCTCCGTTGTCAAAGTAGATCGCTGCCCAAGACACATCCAACCGGCGGCGGCACGACGCAGCCGCAAATGCCCGGGCAAAGATCCGAAATGGGTGGCCAGCGCGGCGGCATGCCGCAGGCGCGCTGGACCAAGAACGCGCTGGCGGCGTCAGTGATCGGCGTGGCCGGCCGGTGCCGCATGCGGGATTTGCACCCACACCTGCACGGTCTGGCTGCCTGCGTGTTCAAAGTTCAAGGTGACATCAAAACGATCACCATCCTTGAGCGGTGTTTTCAAATCGATCAAGGTGAGTTGGTAATCACCGGTGTGGCGTACCTTGGTGGTGGATTGGGCGGGCAACTCGATGCTGGGCACCGGTGTGGCCTGCAGGCTTTGGCCCTCGGGCATCAGGCGGTGCAAGACCACCCGTGCGGCCTGCGGCGTGCTGGCCCCCAGCAGACGCTCGGCATGGTCGCCCTTGTTTTGGATACTGCGAAAGTACACCTTGCCCACCGACTCACCCGGCTCGCTGGGCACCGCGTAGGGGTGGTCAATCAACAAATCGCCCTTGCTCACGCCGTGCGCGCCCGCCAGCAACGGCAAGGCGCACAGCAGAGAACACGCTGACCAGCGCAACAATTGGCGACGCACACCAGCGCCAGAGCGGGAAGAAACTGCACCATCCAGGCGCAACAATGAAACCATGAAACTCTCCTGACTAACTAACAAATAAGCCTACAGCCCTTATTGGTACTGCATAAGACGCTATGAAATTAGAAGATCAGGACAGCCGGTGGCCCGCGCGGAGGCGGGGCCCAAACGAAGCGTGCCAAAAGAGAAACCACCGGCCAGATGACCGGTGGCACGGCCCGCCCCGGCAGGCTCCACGCGCCGAGGGTGGTCGAAGGCGGCGCGGCAAAACGCTCTGCCGCCAGCAGGCAAAACGGACAGTGGTTGAGCAGCTTGGCCGGATCGGGCGCCTGCGTAGCGCCCGCATGGCTGGGGGCAGCTGGCGCCAACGCCACCCAGCGTGGCCCGGTGGTGGCGCAAATCTGCACCAGCGCCGACTCCCCGCGCGCCCACACCAGGGTGTGAGACACCGAGGGCACCAACGCGCCAAGCAAGGCCAGGCACAGCGCCAGCCACACCAGGCAGCGGCGGCGCAAAGTGCGCATCAGCGGGCGGGTCGGGGCGTACATGGGCAAGGCGGACGGGGTCGTCAGGCGAGGTTAAGGCTTGGCGGCGGGCATGCCATGCTGGCCATGGTCCATGTGCATCGGCTGGCTGGCGCCAGCGGGGGCAGCAGCGAGCACCGGCACCTTGAGCTCAAGCTTGCTCTCCACACCCTTGGCGTCCTTGAAGGTGAGCGTCAGCGGCACGGTGCTGTCTTTGGGCAGCGGCTCTTTCAGGTCCATCAGCATGACGTGGTAACCACCGGGCTTGAGCGCCACCGACTTGCCTGCGGGCAGGTCCAGGCCACCCTTGAGCTCGGCCATTTTCATCACGCCCCCCTCCATCTTCATCTCGTGCACCTGGGCCACACCGGCCACTGGCGTGGCCACGCCCACCAGTTTGGTGCCGTCGTGGGCCGTGAGGGTCATGAAAGCGCCGGTCGCCATCTGGCCTTTGACGGTGGCGCGCGCCCAGGCGTCTTGAACCTCGACGGCATCATGGGCCAGTGCGCTCAAGGAAAGGCAGGCCACAGCAGCGGCAGCCGTCATCAGGGATGTGAACTTCATGGAAACTCCTTCATGGGACAAGATGGCACAAAGTGCCGGAATACAACAACGCATCAGGGGAAACATGGCACGCCAGCGAACGGCCTGTGGGCAGGCCAGCATGCGCAAAGATACTGATCAAATCGGCCGCTAGCCCTTATCAAACAAGGGCCAGCAGCTATTAATTCAATAGTTTAGAGAAAGCTGGGAGGCGCGCGCGAGGGCGGCGGCGCGGCGGTGAGCGCGGCAATGTGCGCTGCAGGAATGCTCTGCAGCACCCGGCCCAGCGGCAACAGCGGCTCAAACACCAAGCTGACAAAGCTGGGCGGCAGCCCGCTGGTGAGACACAGTGGGCAATGCGCCTGCGCCACCGGGTTGGTGGTGACCGAACCGTCGTCGGCAAGCACCACCTTGGCCATGCCGACCGAGGTGCAGATCAGCAACTCTTGCTGCGGATTGACCAGGGGTGACGCCACGGCCACACCCAGCGTCACAGCAAACCACAGCAGCGCCAATTTGGCCAGCCAGGGGGTGTTGCGCAAGGTGTGCAGGAAAGACATGGCCACAATTATCACCTTGACCTGGCTCAAGAAAATGACATGCATCAAATGGCGTGCGCTGCGCGGCAGGCGCTTCTTCCACACGAGCCTGCTATCCTTTGCGGGATGAACAGCTTGTTTCACTTGGCCTTCAATGTCACCGACCTCGACCAGACGCGCGCCTTTTACGGCGACTTGCTGGGCTGCCGCGAGGGCCGCAGCACCGCCACCTGGGTCGATTTCGACTTCTTCGGCCACCAGCTCTCGATGCATCTGGGGGAACCGTTCAAAACCGCCGCCACCGGCCATGTGGGCGAGCATCTGGTGCCGATGCCACACTTTGGGGTGATCCTGGCCTTCGCCGACTGGCAGGCGCTGGCGCAGCGGCTTCAGGCCGCCCAACTGGACTTCATCCTGGCGCCGCAATTGCGATTTGCCGGACAACCCGGCGAGCAGTGGACGATGTTTTTCTGCGACCCGTTTGGCAACCCGATCGAGGTCAAGGGTTTTGCCTCGCTGGACTCGGTCTACGCGTCATGAATTACACCTTTGTCTCGGCCACCATCCTGCTGATCCTGATCACCGACCCGATCGGCAATATCCCGATTTTTGCAAATGCGCTCAAAAACGTCGCCCCCGAGCGGCGGGCCCGGGTCATCTTGCGTGAGGTGCTGATTGCCTTTGTGCTGCTGCTGGTCTTCATGTTTGTGGGTGACAGTTTTTTGCGGGTGATGAACCTGAGCGAGCTGTCGCTGCAGATTGGCGGTGGCGTGATCCTGTTCCTGATTGCACTGCGCATGATTTTTCCGCCGCCCAAGGTGGAAGGCGCTGAACCGATGGGCGAGCCGCTGATCGTGCCCCTGGCCATTCCCGCCATCGCCGGGCCGTCGGCACTGGCCACGGTGCTGCTGCTGGTGTCTCAGGCACCTGAAAAGCGCCTGGAGTGGGTGGCCGCCCTGTGTGTCACCATGACCGTGAGCGCCGTGGTGCTGGTACTGGCCGAGCGCATCCAGCGGGTGGCGGGCGACCGTTTTGTGGTGGCGCTGGAGCGGCTGATGGGCTTGGTGCTGGTGGCGGTGTCGATCGAGATGATGTTGCGCGGCATCCGCACCTTCATCAAACAGCTGGCCCTCGCCTGAGGCCAAGCACAGCCGAGGCGATTGCCAAGAATGCGCGCGTTTCTCACTGGCAGGCGTTGGCTGCTGCTTGTTGTGTTTGTGCTGCTGGCACACCTCGCACTGATGGCGTTTGTCTCAGACTCACTGGCGCCGCTGGACCCTGCGGCCAGCGCCGAAGCAGCATTTGCCACCCGCACCTTCAGCGAGGCCCCCTCCCTGGCGCCGCTGATACCCAGCGAAGTGGAGCGCACCCACGCCCAACCCCGGCCGCGCCCGGCTCCCGCCAAGCCAGTGCCACAAGACAGACCCGCAGAAACGCTGGCGGACAGCCAGAGCGCTGCCCCAGAGCCAGCGGAGGCCGCCACGCCGCCAGAGCAGCCGGCATCGGCACCCGAGGTGGCGCAAGCGCCAGAGGCGGCTCAAGAACCACCGGCCAAAACGCTGCGCTTCAATCCAGACAGCCTCAGCCCCTCGACAAAGCTCATTTACACCCTGAAAACCAGCAAGTTCCCATTCAGTCTGAATGCCGAGTTGCTGTGGCGCAACCTGGGCGACAGCTACAACGCCAGGCTGCGCTACAGCGCGTTTGGCCAGACACGCATGCAGACCAGCCAGGGCAAGATCACTGACGCCGGGCTGGCACCTGAGCGTTTTGGCGACAAATACCGCAGCGAGGTGGCAGCCCACTTCAACACAGCGCAAGGCAAGATCAGCTTCAGCGCCAACACGCCCGATATGCCTTTGCTGCCGGGTGCCCAAGACCGGCTGAGTGTGCTGATCCAGCTGGGTGCCCTGGTGGCCAGTGACCCGGCCCACTTTGGGCCAGGCACCAGCATCAGCATCCAGACCGCCGGGCCGCGCAGCGCCGATGTCTGGTTATTCACGGTGATGCACAGCGAACCCCTGGATTTACCGGGTGGCGCCGTGCAAAGCGTCAAACTGGAGCGCCAGCCGCGCGAACCCTATGACCAGAAGGTCGAAGTTTGGCTGTCACCCCAACTGGCGTACCTGCCGGTACGCATCCGTATCACCGAGGCCAATGGGGACAGCGCTGACCAGCAATGGCGCGCATCCGAGCCAGCGACCGATGCCGACTGAGATGCGGCGGCACAGCCGCTATGGGGCTTGAAATACCCAATGCAGCACCCAACTGCAGCATGTCCTGTAATCAAGCATAATTTGTCCATGCACACCCTTTACGACTCTGACACCTATTCTGTGACGCACATGCTCGCCAACGCTGTGGCCGCCGACGTGCCAACAGAGACCTTGGAAGAAGGTGAACAGCTGCTGATCGTGCCGCGGCTGGCACGCCACGGCTTCGAGATCGTAGACAAGCGCAATGGCAAAGAGGTGTACCTGGACGGCTCTTGGGCAGAGTTGTTTCAGCAACATATTTCGGCTTGGCAACTCAAGACACCCACACAAGAAGAAGTTGAGGACACGCTGGAGAAGTACGCCGAGCTGGCGCAAAACCCGGTTGTCCTGCACTGAGTCACCCCCTGCCAGTTTTGGCAGTCCTGCAAGATAGCAGGCGGTAGGTTGACGCCTGCCATGGTGTGCGGGAAGTCTGCGCAAACTCAGTAAAAACGTGTGTTGACCGGCCTTGGCCGTACCCAGATACTGACAAAAAATCAGCCGTGTGACATCTGCACAGGCGCCTGGCTCAGGGCTCGCCGCACAGCCGCGTGACAGTTTCTCCACTTACATCGGGAGCATGGGACTATGCGCTTACCGTTGAATGGGCCCGATGGGTGGCCTTTGAAAGTCAAACTGGCCCTGTATGTCGGTATCGCTTGTATTGTCGGTGCCGCGATTGCGACGCCGTTCCTGGCCTCGTCCCTGAAGAGAGACATCGAGGCCCAGATCACCGACCAGCAGGTGCGTGATGCCAAGTTCATTGCGTCTGTCATGGACCGGGAGATCGCCTCTCGCATCAACGCCTTGAGCGCGCTGGCACCCAAGGTTTCCAGCATTCTTCAAAATAAGGGGGTCAAGGAGGTGACGGCCTACCTGGAAGACCGCCTGGTGACAAAAACCCTGTTCACACGCGATATTTACGTCATCTCCAAGGATGGCAGGCGTATCGCAGAGTCGCCCCAACGCGGAACAATTGGCACCGATTACAGCAACTCGGCCTATTTCCAGGAGGCCATGGCCACGAAACAGACGGTGGTTAAGCCGCTGGTTGGTCGTTTTGCCAAAGCCCCGGTCATCATTTTTGCGGTGCCACTTCTGGATAAGGACGGGAACGTGATGGGGGTGGTCTGCGGCTCTGAACTGATCGGAGCGGGAACCCAGTTTGACTTCTCACTCAAGGTCAAGGCGGGCTCCAGCGCCGGTTATCACCTGATTTCCCGCACCGACGACCTCTATGTAGCCAGCACGGACGCCAGCAAAGTCCTGAAAAAACTGCCGTCCAAAGGCCAGTTCCCCTTGCTTGACCTGCGCCGTGAAGGAGCCCTTGAGCCGGCGACCAACTTGAACACCTACGGCATTGAGATCATGTCCGTCGCCGCCAATCTGACATCGGTGAATTGGTATGTGACGTCGTTTGTCGAGACACAAGAAGCCTTTGCGGTAGCGCGACGCGCTCTCGTGAATGTTGTCGCGGCCATGAGCACGGTGTCCCTGTTTGTGGCCTTGTTTCTCTGGTGGTCTCTGCGCAAGGACTTGGCGCCGCTTGAGGCCGCAGCACAACGCATCGACAAAGACGTGCGCAGTTCAGCCCCTTGGTCTGAATTTCCGGTGAGCGGCAGTGGCGAGGTGCGTGTTCTGCTTGAAAAGTTGAACGAACTCCATCGTCGTCTGGACCAGAAAAATGAGTTGGTCCGATCTGAGCGTGACCAACTCCGGGCGCTGGTACAGCAGCGTGAGCAATTGGATGCGGAGCTCAAACAAAGTGAGAACCGCTTTCGCTCTTTGGTGTTTGCCACCACCCAATCTGTTTGGCGCAGAAAACATGGTACGGATGGGATGACGCCCGACGACACCCGGTGGTGGCACGAGTTCACCGGTCAAAGTGAGGCGCAAATGGCTGCCGACAACGGTGACGGCTGGCTGGCCGCGGTGCATGACGAAGATCGCGATACCGCCCGCAGCTATTGGTATGGGTTGCAGGACCCGGCCATTGAACACTCGAGCCTGTATCGGGTGCGCCGATCTGACGGTGTGTGGCGCTGGCTTCTTGTTCGAGGCGTTCCTCTGCAAGGCGCAGGCGGGGTGGTGGACGAATGGGTGGGGACGATCACCGACATCTCGGAGCGCAAACAGGCCGAAGAGGCGGCTATCGCCGGCAAAGCCAAGCTCGAAGCGGCCATGGAGGCCATGACGGATGCCATTTTCATGGTGGATGGTGAGCGCAACTTCACCCATTTCAACGAAGCCTTTGCCACCTTCCACCGCTTCGAGAGCAAAGCGCATTGCGCCAACACACTGGCCGCGTACCCCGACCTGCTTGAACTGTTCAGCCTCGACGGGGCGGGGGTCTCGGTGCAGCAGTGGCCGGTGATGCGAGCGCTGGGTGGCGAAAGCTCCAGCAGTGTGGAGTTCATGGTCCGCAGAAAAGACACCGGTGAATCGTGGTTTGGCAGTTACACCTTTGGGCCCATTTGCGATCCACAGGGGGCTATTCTGGGGGCGGTGGTGACCGCCCGGGATGTCACCCAGCGGATCAACTCTGAACGGGAAGTGCGTGCTGCGAAAGATCGGCTTGAAGTGGCACTGGCGGAGATGACCGAATTGATGACCGCCAAGCGCCGAGCGGAAGACGCCACCGTGGCCAAGAGCATTTTTCTGGCCAACATGAGCCACGAAATCCGTACCCCGATGAATGGCATCCTGGGTCTGGCTTATTTGCTGGAGCAAAAACAACTGCCCCCAGATGCTGGCTTGTTGGTCCAAAAAATCAGGACCACTGGCGGCACCCTTTTGGCGGTCATCAACGACATTCTGGACTTCTCCAAGATCGAGGCGGGGCATTTGAACATCCACGCCGCCGAGTTTGATTTTCTGGATATGTTGGACCACTTGGCCGCGCTCATGAACGCTTATGCCAGCAGCAAACACCTGGAGTTGGCGATTTCGCCACCGCCACAACCACTTCCAACACTGGTGGGAGACCGGTTGCGGCTATTGCAGGTGCTGATGAACCTGATCAGCAACGCCATCAAGTTCACGCCAACAGGCTATGTGGCGCTGCTCATTGACACAATCGGTGAGGATCAGGCGTCCATCACCTTGCAGTTCCGGGTCCAGGACTCCGGGATTGGTGTGCCTTTGGCCATGCAAACACACATCTTTGCCCCTTTTGAACAGGCCGACAGCTCAACAACGCGTGAGTATGGCGGCACAGGACTGGGGCTGAGCATCAGCCATAAGCTGGTCGCGCTGATGGGGGGCGACTTGCACCTCCACAGCGTCGTTGATACCGGCAGCACCTTCGGGTTTGAGCTGACGTTCCCCAAACATGCCTCTGTGACCAAAGATGCGGCAAGCTCGGCCTGTTTTCATGTGCTGATCGTGGATGAGCGCCCTCTGTCGAGAGCGGCGTTGACACGAACGGTACAGAGCCTCGACTGGAGCGCTGTGGCGATTGAACGTGTCACAGATGTGGGCCAAGCCATGGCGGAGCACACCCCACAAAAGAGCGCTGTCAACGTGCTCTTGGTACACGCGGGGCCGGATAAAGCGCTGGCGGTGGAGGTGATGCGCCAGGCAAAAGCCCACAGCGCAGACCGCATCCAGCCTGTGACGATTTTGCTGACAGAGGACGCCACATCCAGCACAACAGGCGTTCCCATGGACAACACAGCAGAGGAGGCGGCGGACATACGCTTAGCGCAACCGGTGAGCGCATTGGGACTGAGAACCGAGGTGCTGACACTGCTGCAAAAAAGCAGTGCTGAGCCGCTGCAACTGGCCGCCCTCAAACTCATGAGACTTCAAGGATTGCGCGTCTTGGTCGTGGATGACAGTGAGCTCAACTTGGATGTAGCCAAACTGATTCTGGAGGGCGAGGGGGCATCCGTGGACACGGCTGCGGATGGCGTCAACGCGCTGGAATGGCTGCGCCAGAACACCGGGGTCGACATCATCCTGATGGATGTGCAAATGCCTGTGATGGACGGTTATCAGACCACCCGAAAAATCAGGGAACTGCCTGCGTTGGCTGGCGCCCCGGTGGTGGCGTTGTCAGCGGGGATTTCTGAGTCCTGCCGTGAAGAGGCCCTTGCGGCGGGCATGACCGACTACATGACCAAACCCTTTGACGTCAACACCATGGTTGATCTCATCCTGAAATTGACCCGGCATACACCGCCGACAAACACAGCAACAACCGTCCCCACAGCCTTGCCCACGACAGATGTAAACACTGCTGAGCCAGCGTGGCTGAACATTGATCAGGCCTTGCAAACCTGGAGAGACGCTGCCGTCTATGCGTCTTTCCTGCGTAAATTCATGAGTGACTATGCCAACTTTGTCAGCGGTCTGAATGGCGCAGCACCTTCAACCGCCAAAGCACAGGTCCACAAATTGCGCGGTGCAGCAGGCAGCCTGGTGTTACCCGGTATCGCTAACGCAGCGGCAGATCTTGAAAGTGCGCTAAAGACGGATTTGCCCACATCTCAACCCCTGGATGCGTTAAAAACGGCCATGTTGAGTACTTTTGCTGAGATCAAGCTTTACATCAGTCAAGAGACTGATGTACAAACAGAACAAATTCACAGCGTCTCATCGACAGGGCTGCGCACCCTACTTCAACAAGCGCTCATCGCCCTTGACGAAGACTCGCCAGCCAATGTGGAACCCTTGCTGAAAGACATTCGCGCCAGTGTTTCAGCGCAAGATCTGGCGCCCCTGCAAGAGGCACTAGAGAACTTCGATTTCAGGGCCTGCAAGATGGCAATTCGTGCCCTTGCCAGGAAGTACAACGTCAAACTTGAGGATTGATGCACGCCTATGGGTCCGATATTGATCATTGATGACGAGCCACAAAATTTGGCCGTGATGCGTCAGATTCTGGCGCCAGACTATCCCTTGGTCTTTGCAACAGATGGCCCCAGCGGCATCGCTGCAGCATTGAAGCATCACCCGTCACTCATCTTGTTGGATATTTCCATGCCGGGCATGGACGGGTATGCCGTCTGTCGCGCGCTCAAAGCGGACGTACGCACAGAAGCGATTCTGGTCATTTTCATCACAGCACTCTCAGATGTTGGCAATGAGGCCGATGGCTTTGAGGTGGGTGCGGTGGACTACATTGTCAAACCCGTGATGCCTGCCATTGTCAAAGCACGCGTGAAGGCTCACCTCTCACTCGTTCGCCTGAGTCAACTTGAGAACAGTTACCGGGACGCCATTTCCATGCTCGGAGATGCCGGGCATTACAACGACAACGACACCGGTGTGCATATCTGGCGCATGGCTGACTTCGCCACCAAGCTGGCCAGGGCCAAAGGTTGGAGCCAAGATGACTGCCGCATGATGGAATTGGCCGCCCCAATGCATGACACCGGCAAGATCGGCATTCCCCGGGAGATTCTCGCTAAACCGGGCAAGCTGACGCCAGACGAATGGACCGTCATGAAAACCCATTCACAGATTGGTCATGACATCCTGTCCAAGAGCCACGCGCCCGTATTTGAACTGGCAGCTGAGATCGCCCTCCACCACCATGAAAAATGGGATGGCAGCGGTTACCCCAAAGGCTTGTCAAAAACCCAGATCCCTCTGTCGGCGAGGATTGTGGCCATCGCAGACGTTTTTGACGCACTGACCATGGAGCGGCCCTACAAAGACGCTTGGCCCTATGAGAAGGTGATGCAAACGATTCAGGACGGAGCCAACTCGCACTTTGATCCAGAATTGGTCGAATTGTTCTTCCTGATCCAACCGCAGATTCTGGATATTCAAAAAAAATGGCGGCAAGCGGATGACGCGGCGGACCCCTATGCGCATCAGGAATGAGCGCAGAGCCTGTCACCCATACGAGGCTTCATCCGAAGCCCGCGCTTCGGGCACCGCTTGATCGACCATCAGCCAGTGCAGTACCTTGCTGTACAGAATTTGGGGGTCAAACGGTTTGGTGATGAAGTCGTTCATACCGGCTGCCAGACAGTGGGCTTTGTCTTCGGCAAAGGCATTGGCCGTCATGGCCACAATCGGAATCAACAAACCATCGGGTAACTGACGAATGGCCCGAGTGGCGTCCAAGCCATCGAGTGTTGGCATTTGCATGTCCATCAAAATGAGGTCGTAATGTGTCTGCCGAGCCATCTCCACGGCACGGTGACCGTCTTCCGCCAAATCGACGGTCAAACCAACATCTTCCAACACGATCTTGCCAATCTCCCGGTTGAAGTCGTCGTCATCCGCCACCAGCACCCGTTTTCCCAAGAAATCGGTTCGCAGGCGATCCACCGGGTTCTGGATGGGCAGGTCTGAGGTTGGCCGATCAACAGGCAATCCCTTGCGCAGTCTGACGGTCAACCAAAAGGTGCTCCCCGCGCCCGGACTGCTGGTCACGCCGGCGTCACCCCCCATCGCCAGGGCAAGTTTTTTGGTGATGACCAAGCCCAAACCGGTTCCGCCATATCGACGCGAGGTGCTGCTGTCAGCCTGCTCAAACGCTTGGAACAATTTGCCGAGCTTGTCCTTATCGATGCCGATGCCGGTGTCTTGCACCTCCAGGCGAATCAATACATCTCCATCCGTCTCCTCAATGGCTTGCGCATGCAACCGGATGGTGCCCGCATTGGTGAACTTGACGGCATTGCCCAGGTAGTTCAGCAATGCCTGCCGCAACCGTGTCGGGTCGCCATAAAGATGCGCAGGCAAGGGTCCCGATGAGCCGCTGATCTGGAGCTTCTTTGCCCTGGCATGTTCATGGCACATATCCACCACCTCCGCAATCAGCCGATCGAGTTGCAAAGGCTCATTGAGCAGATCAAATTTGCCCGCTTCAATTTTGGACAGATCCAGAATGTCATTGATGGTGCTGTTCAGATGTGCGGCGGCGGTCTCCAACTTGTCCAGATGATCCAGCTGGTCAGGACTCAATGCCTCACGGCGCAGCAGACGCGACATGCCGGATATCGCACCCAGCGGGGTTCGTATCTCGTGACTCATGTTGGCCAAGAATTGGCTCTTGGCTAGGCTGGCCATTTCTGCGACTTTTCTGGCTTCGTCCAATTCATGGGTACGTGCGGCCACCAGATCCTGCAGATGGTCGCGGTATCGCCACAGTTCTTCTTCGGCATGTTTGCGTTGGGTGATGTCCTGAAGAATGCCCGCCATGTGCACACGTCCATCGACGTCGGTTCGGCAACCACCGCAGGTCCACACCCAACGTAGCGTCCCATCCACCGCCTGGATGCGGCACTCCACACTCAGGTCAGTCCGGGTATCAACAGCCACCCGGAATTTCTCCGCCACCATTGCACGGTCCTGTGGCAGCACATGGTCCAGGAAAGCCGCATGCGACCAAGTCCACAGCTTGGAGGTGTACCCAAAAATCTGGTCATGCCCGTCTGAGCGCTGCACAACACCACTGTCCAGATCGATGTCCCAGGTCGCCATCTGACTTCTCTCCATGGCAAAGTTGAGGCGATCTTCACTCTGTCGCAGTGCCACTTCCGTGCGCTTGATTTCATCAATGTGGGTGCAGGTGCCAAACCATTTGATCACCTCGCCCCGAGCGTCCTTCACGGGAGCGCCTCTGACCAGCCACCATCCGTATTGGCCGTCAAAACGGCGCAGACGGCATTCCTGTGAATAGGCGCCCCGGTCACGGACTGCTTGGTCCCAGGCTTGCTTGTCCCGCTGCAGGTCATCGGGGTGCATGGTGGTTCGCCATCCTTGCGCGAAGTACGCATCCGCACTCAAACCGGTGTAGTCTGCCCATTGCTGGTTGACGTAGATGCTGTTGCCGTGCGCATCACACACCCAGACAATTTGTGGCATGGCCTCTGCCAGCAAGCGAAACTCTTTCTCACTTGCAACCAGCGCGTTGTCCATGCGTTTGCGCTCGGTGATATCACGCACCACAGACAACATACAGGACTGCCCTTGGATGGTGATGCATTTGGCTGAAACAAGGCTGGTCACAACTTTCCCTGACCTGGCGACAAACTCCGCTTCAAAGTTTTCGCACCCATCCTGCTCAGTGACAAGCCGGATAAATTCAGCTCTGCCTCCAGCATCTTTCCAGATCGCGATATCAGTGGCGGTTTTACCCACCACCTCTTCCCGCATCCATCCAAATGTGTGAACAAAACCGTCATTGACATCCAGGTACAAGCCCTCGGGTAAACGGGTCAGGATGATCGGTTCAGGACTGGTCAGGAACACCGTTTTGTAGCGGGCTTCACTCTCATGCAGCTGCTGGGTTCTGGACTGCACATGCTGCTCCAGCAGCTCATTCTGTTCGCGAATCAACTGCTCGGCGTGATGCTCTCGGGTCACATCTCTGAACACCAGCACCACGCCCCGAATGGTGTCGGTGGCATCCCGGATCGGGGCAGCGCTGTCGGCAATAGGGCACGCAGTGCCTTGGCGCGAAATAAGCAACGTGTGATTCGCAATTTCCTGAATTTCACCACTGGCCAGAACCTCTTTCACCGGAATGACGGCTGGCGCCCGGGTGGTCTCGTGAACGATGTGAAACACCTCCTCGATGGGGCGGCCCCGTGCTTCCTTGATGGTCCAGCCGGTGAGCTGTTCTGCCACGCGATTCATTCGGGTGATGCGTGCCTGGGTGTCCGTCGCCACCACACCATCACCAATCGACAACACGGTGGCAGCGTAACTCTCCTCACTCTCCGCCAAGGCCCGCTGACTCGCCTGGGTAGCCCGCAACTGACGACGAATCAGGACCAACGTCGTCAGCAAGAGCAAACCAAGCGCGGCAGCGGCCAAAAACCCAAGCCGAACGAGGTTCTCGCGGCTTGTCCGTTGCAAGGCGAGGCGTTGATTCAGCAAAGCTCTTTCATCCGCGTCCATTTCAGCAAGAATCCGGGCAACCCGCACCCGTGTCTCTTGAAGGGGTGCCGTTCGGACATACACATTGGCCGCAGCAAGGCCCTGCGTCTTGACCAACACCTCGACTTGCCGGGCGATGGCCAAACGCTGCGCAATAACCTCCTTTAATTGCACCATTCGCTGTTGTTGTGTGGGGTTGTCCTGTATCAGCTCAGTGAGTCTTTCCAGGTTGGCTTGACGCGCGGCCACGGCCACGTCTCGCTCAGCCAGTCGGGTCAGGTCGCCAGTCAACCGAAATCCCTGGGTGCTGTATTCACTTTGCAAGGTGGTGAGTTCGGTACGCGCTAATGCGCTGAGCACGTCGCGCGTGTGGATGACCCAGCGATCAGCCGCCACAGCATCTTTGGCCAGTTGCCAGGTGGAAGCCGCCATACCAACAACCACAAGTACCGAAACAGCGAACGCGACCAACACCTTGGATTCAAAGCTGCGCATGCCGTGGATCGGATTCATGTGCTCAAACAGGCTTATCTAGCCATGGCCAAATAAGGACCCCTTGCACTTACGGTGTCGAATGTGTCGCACTTCGTCATGTCGGCCCCTCCCTGCGTTTTCGGTATGCCATGCTGCCATGCTGCCGCCAGCTTGTAAACAGCAACAGCACATCGCATCAGCTTGAGCGGTCTTACTGCACGCCCCTGACCCCTCTGGTGTTGCAAAGACCAGGTCGACCGACGCCAGATCTCGCCCGCGTCTGACCGGCATGGTTCGGGTCTGGCAGAGACCCACGCTGCGCCTGCGACAATATCGCCCCTATGAACCCTGTCTACATCCTCACCCTGTCCTGCCCTGACCGCTTGGGTCTGGTACATGCGGTATCCGGCTTTTTGCTGGAACACAGCGGCAACATCGAAGAAGCCGCCCAATACAACGACCAGAGTACTGGCCTGTTTTTCATGCGGGTGCAGTTTGCCTGTGCGCAACTCAGTTATGACGAGCTCAAGGCCCAACTGACCAGCCTGGCCCAGACCTTTGAGATGCGCTGGCAGTTGCACGCCCAGGCCCAACCAATGCGCACCGTGATCATGGTGAGCAAAGAAGGCCATTGCCTTAACGATCTGCTGTTTCGCTGGAAGAGCGGGCTGCTGCCGCTGGACATTCGCGCCATCATCTCCAACCACCGCGAGTTCTACCAGTTGGCGGCCAGTTACAACGTGCCGTTTCACCACCTGCCGGTCACGGCGGCCACCAAGGCGCAGGTCGAGGCCAAACAGCTGGAGATCATCCAGAACGAAGACGCAGAACTGGTGGTGCTGGCGCGCTACATGCAAATCCTGTCCAACAACCTTTGCCAGCAGTTGTCAGGTCGCGCCATCAACATCCACCACTCGTTCCTGCCCAGCTTCAAGGGTGCCAAGCCCTACTACCAGGCGCATGACCGCGGCGTGAAACTGATTGGTGCCACGGCCCACTATGTGACCGCGGATCTGGACGAAGGTCCAATCATCGAGCAGGATGTGGCCCGTGTTGACCACAGCAAAACCGTGGAAGATCTCACCACCCTGGGGCGCGACACCGAAAGCCAAGTGCTGGCTCGTGCGGTCAAATGGCACAGCGAACACCGGGTGCTGATCAACGGTCACAAAACAGTGATCTTTAAATAAATTGAAGCAGCTCAGGCCAAACGCCTGAGTTCCGGTCAGCTTCACGGCGCCGTCATGGTGAACCGACATAGTGGCGTTTTAACCACGAATGTCATCACCACCATGACCCCAAACTCAACATGGCACGCTGGCTTGGCTGCGATCGCGCTGACCACCCTTTCGTTGTCCACCAAGGCGCAACAGGCCTACCCGGCCACCCTGGCGGGCCACGCGGTACTGCCTGCCGCCAGCTTTATTGCCGCACCCAAGGACGCCCCCGTTGACTTGCACACCAGTGGCAAATTCACCACCGGTACCCGAGTGGACAAACTGGCCAGCGTGGAAGGCCTGTCAGCGGGGCGCCCAACCGGGATCTCCCTGCCCTTCAAGGGCCAGCCATTACAAGGACATTCGGGCATCAAACACATGCCCGACGGCAGTTTCTGGATCCTGACTGACAACGGCGCAGGCGCCAAGGCCAACTCATCCGACTTTGCGCTGTACCTCAACCACTACAAAGTGGACTTCAAAACTGGCAAGTTCAACCGAATCAACACCCTCTTTTTGCATGACCCCGACAAAAAAGTGCCGTTTCGCATCGTGCATGAAAGCACCAAGGCGCGTTACCTGACCGGCTCGGACTTTGATACCGAAAGCTTCCAATTTGCGGGTGGTGCGTTATGGATTGGCGACGAATTTGGCCCGTTTTTGATCAAGGCCGACCTCAAAGGCAAAGTGCTGGCGGTGTTTGAAACGCTAATTGACGGCAAGGTGGTGCGCTCCCCCGACCATCCCGCAGTCACCACACCCGGTGCGCCCAACCAAGAGGTCAAGTTCCAGGTGAACCGCTCCAAGGGCTTTGAGGGCATGGCCGTTTCCAAAGACGGCAGCAAACTGTATGCGCTGCTGGAAGGTGCCCTGTGGGACGAAGCTGGCAAAACGAGAGACATGCTGGACGGCAAGCAGTACCTGCGTGTGCTTGAATTTGACGTGAAGGCCGAGCAATGGACGGGGCGCCACTGGAAGTATGTGTTGGAGGCCAACCACCACGCCATTGGCGACTTCAACATGATCAGCGACACCACCGGCCTGATCATCGAGCGCGACAACGGCGAAGGCACGGCCGACAAAGCCTGCCCCGAGGGCCAGAAACGCAGCGATTGTTTCTCCGACCTGGCCAAGTTCAAACGGGTTTACAAGGTGGAGCTGAGTGAGGCCAATGTGGGCGGCCCGCTGCGCAAGATCGGCTTTATTGACCTGATGGCCATCGCCGACCCACACAAGCTGGCACGCAAACCGCTGAACGACGGGGTGTTGACCTTCCCCTTCTTCACGATTGAAAACGTGGATATCGTGGATGACACCCACATCGTGGTCGGCAACGACAACAACCTGCCGTTCTCCAGCAGCCGCGAGCCCAACAAGGCAGATGACAACGAACTGGTGCTGCTAGAGGTGGCTGAGTTCCTGCGCGCCAACTGAAGCGCGGCCTCACCGCCACAAGGTGCCGAACAACCGCAGAGGCTGACGCGGCACCAGGGTGTGACGCCGCGCCGGGCGGTGGTCGGACTTCAGGCCAGTTGGTCAGACGGCGTGGTGCTGGCCATGGCCTCACCCAGCCGAATGGCACCGCCCGGCTGCCAGCCGGGATTGAAGGTGAGCGGGCCCTTGGGAAACAACATCACCACCGTAGACCCAAGCAAAAACCGGCCCATCTCCTCGCCCTGCTTGAATACTTTGCTCTCATCGTCATAGTGCCACTGCGCCAACTGACCACTGCGTTTGGCATTCACCACACCATGCCAAACCGTGGCCATGCTGCCCACGATGGTGGCGCCCACCAGCACCAAGACAAACGGCCCGCGCGCGCCATCAAACACACACACCACACGTTCATTGCGGGCAAACAGACCCGGCACACCACGCGCGGTCGCCGGGTTGACGGAGAACAGGTCGCCCGGCACATAAATCATGCGGCGCAAAACGCCATCACACGGCATGTGGATGCGGTGGTAATCGCGCGGGCTGAGGTACAGCGTGGCGAAGTGACCATCGGCAAACTGGGCCGCCAGGCTGGCATCGCCGCCCACCAGGGCGGTACAGCTGTAGTTGTGGCCCTTGGCCTGAAAAATCTGCTGCCCCTGGATCGCACCCAACTGGCTGATGGCGCCATCCACCGGGCAAATCAGCTCGGCTTGCGCCAAGGGACGCGCACCGCTTTGTAATTCGCGGGTGAAGAAATCGTTGAAGGTGGCGTAGCTGGTGATGTCCGGGTTTGCCGCCTCGGCCATGTTGACCCGGTAACGCTTGACAAACCGGTCAATCAGCGCAGTGGTCACCGAGCCGCCCTGCCAACGGGCCACCTTGCCCGCCAGAGCCGTGAGGGCCTGTTTAGGCAACAGGTACTGCGAAAGCACGGCAAGACGTTCAGACATGGGCAACAGGGGAGTGAATGGAAAAAGGCATTCTATCGGTCGACCCGATGGGCCAAATCGGCGGCAACCCCGATGCCAAAATGCCAGCACAGCCCTGCGCCTGTTCGCCGCGCCCAAACTCAGGAGACCCACGCCATGAACACACCCGCCTACTCGACCCTGACCCACACGTTCACTCGCCTGTACCACCTGAACCACCTGGGTGCCTTGGCCGGCTGGGACCAGGCGGCCATGATGCCAGCCAAAGGCAATGCCGCCCGCGGCGCGGCGCTGGCCGAGTTGCAGGTGGTGATGCACCAGATGCTCGCTGATGTGCACTTGCCCAGCCTGCTGCAGAGCGCCAGCACCGAACCGCTGGACGCCCTGCAACAAGCCAATCTGCGGGAAATGCGGCGCGACTGGACCTTGAGCACGCTGCTGCCAGAGAGGCTGGTGCAAGCCCAAAGCCTGGCTGCCTCACGCTGCGAACACGCCTGGCGCACCCAGCGTCCGAACAACGACTGGGCAGGATTTCTGGCCAATTTCCGGGAGGTGGTCAAAAACTCGCGAGAAGAAGCGCGCATCCTGTCCCAGGCGCATGGCATCAGCCCCTTTGATGCATTGATGGACAAGTACGAGCCCGGCACACGCAGTGCTGACATCGATACCTTGTTTGACGATGTCAAAACATGGTTGCCCAACTTGGTGCAACAGGTTCTGGCAAAACAGTCAGGGGAAAGCGTCCAGACACCTGTCGGGCCCTTCCCCATTGAGCGACAACGGGCGCTGGGCATTGATCTGATGGGACTGCTCGGCTTTGACTTTGAGGCGGGTCGGCTGGATGTGTCCGCGCACCCGTTTTGTGGCGGCGTGCCCGAAGACGTGCGCATCACCACCCGTTATACCGAGGCCGATTTCATGCGCAGCATGATGGGCATCGTGCACGAAACCGGCCACGCCCGTTACGAGCAGAACCTGCCCGCAGACAGGCGGCACCTACCCGTCGGACGCGCCCGCTCGATGGGCATCCACGAAAGCCAGAGCCTTTCTTTCGAGATGCAACTGGGCCGCAGTGCAACGTTTCTGCACCACATCGCGCCAAGGGTCAGCCAACACCTGGGTCAACAGCCTGCCTTCGAGGCCGACAACCTGGCACGCCTGTACACCCGGGTGCAGCCAGGCTTCATCCGAATAGACGCCGACGAGCTGACTTACACGGCCCATGTCATCCTGCGTTATGAGATTGAGCGGGATCTGATCAACGGGGTGATCGAGCCCGAGGACATCCCTGCCCTTTGGGACGACAAAATGGCGCAGTACCTTGGCTTGGATACGCGTGGCAACTTCAAAGATGGCTGCCTGCAAGACATCCATTGGACCAGCGGCAGTTTTGGCTATTTCCCGAGCTACACGCTGGGCGCGATGTATGCCGCACAGTTTTTTGCCAGCATCCGGCGCGCCCACCCTGACCTCGACACCCGCATGGCCGCAGGTGACCTGTCACCCGTTTTTGACTGGTTGCAGCAGCACATCTGGCACCAGGCCAGCCGCTGGTCGACCGATGAACTGGTGCAAAACGCCACCGGCGAAACGCTTAACCCCGCGCACTTTCGGGCACATCTGGAACAACGCTATCTGTCGCTGTAGGACCCGTTGCCCTGAGGTCCCCTCAGACGGACCACAAGGCGCAGCCCTCTGCAGGCGAGCGATACACTTCCAACGACACACATTGATAGGGGTGGCTATGAATTTCTTCAGTATTTTCAAAAAATGCACACCGTTCGTTCAAGTCGCTTTAGGTGTGGCGTGTGTGCTGGGCTGCCTGCCTGGTGCGCAAGCGCTTGAAAAACCCAAGGGCGCGGTGGTGTTGACCGTGAGTGGTCAGCTCAGTCAGGTCAACGAGGGCAAAACGGCTGTTTTGAGCATCCCCATGCTTAACCAACTACCGCAACGGAGCGTCTTCACCAAGTCGCCGTGGTACCCCGCCGGCGCTGAATTTACCGGCCCGCTGCTGCGCGATGTGCTCAAGGCGGTGGGCGCCAAGGGTAAAACCATCACGGCTTACGCACTCAACGACTACAAGACCGAGATCCCCCTGGACGACGCCATCAAGTACGACGTGATCCTGGCTCATCTGATGAACGGCAAGCCTATGGCGGTGCGTGACAAAGGCCCCTTGTTCGTGGTGTATCCCTTTGACGCCGTGCCTGAGTTGCAGACTCAGGTGTATTACAACCGCTCGGCCTGGCAAGTCGCCCACCTGCACATCAATTAAGGCAACACAGGCATGCTGGGTCGTTCACTGATGAAGCGCAACAAGCTGCTGTGGCTGTTTGTCGCAGGGCTGGCCACGCTGTATGTCGCCATTGCTGTTTTACAGGTGCGCCAGGTCAACAGTTTGCAGCGCGTCATGTTGCGCAATGACCGTGAAGCGCTGTGGACTTTCCTGCAATTGGAGAGTGAATACCTGCGCTTGAGCAACGCCTTGGACTTGCGCTTGCTTGCCCCCAAAGACCTGCCCGCCGACACCCTACAGTTGCGTTTTGACATCTTCGTCAGCCGGGTCGCGGCGCTGGAAGGCACCGGCATGCGCGAGTTGATCAGTGATGCCGCGTCTTTTGACGAAGCCAAAGCCAGCATCCAGCGATTTGTCCAACAGGCAGATGGCATTTTGTCGGCGTCATCCACCACTGATGTGAAGGCACTGCGGGAACTCCGACGCGACCTGAACGCGCTCAAAGCACCCATTCGGGAGCTGTCCATCAGTGCCGGGCAGACCTCCGCCCTGCTGGTGGATGCCCGCACCAAAGAGATCAAGTCGCAATTGCAGGTGTCAGTGGCCTTGACGGCGTTTTTGTGTGTGCTCACCCTGCTGTTTGCGCTGGCCGTGTTGCGCCAGCAACGCCGCCGCATTGCAGAACAAGCGCAACACATGCAAGAGCAGATGGCACTGGCCAGCGCCTTGGCGCATCAGGAGAAAGAGGCTGCACTGCGGGTGGTTCAGGATGAGTTGCACCAAATCACCGAAGCCCTGCCACTGGCGATTTTTCGGGCGCACCGCGACCTCTCGGGCCACCTGTCCCTGAGCTATCTGAGCCACCAGATTGAAGCGTTGTGGGGCGAATCCGTGCCGTCCATGCTGGCCGACATCAACCTGTTCATCCGGCGCGGTGACCCCGAAGACATGCGCGCGCTCAAGCGCTGCATTGACGCCTCCGCAGAATCGCTGGCGCCTTGCGACCAGAATCTGCGCGTTGAGCGCGAACCCGGCCACTGGCACTGGGTCAACCTGACCGCATCGCCTAAAAAGCAGGGCGATGGCTGCATTGTGTGGACAGGCTTCATCCAAAGCATTGATGCGCTCAAGCAGCGGGACGAAAAAGTACAGGAGGTGTTGGCGCAGCAGAAAGTCCTGTTTGACAACATCCCATCGGGCTTGGTGTTTTCTGCCGATGGCTTGATCCGGCAGATCAACACAAGTTTTTCCACCATGGTGGGTGCCCCGCCGCAGGACCTGATCAACCACAGTGCAGCCTTCCTGTTTGGCAGCGTTGAGGCGCAGAACGCCTTTAATGCCCGCGCCGTGCCGCAACTCGATGAAGGTTGCCGGGTGGTTGAAGAGGGGATTTACCACCGCGTTGACGGCACCCACTTCCATGGCCGTCTGGCCGGTCGACGGGTGACGGTCCGAGGGTTTGACCGAGCCACGATCTGGGTCGTTGAAGACATCAGCGAGCGCCAGCAGATGGCAGACCAACTCGCGGATCAAGCCCGGTTCCAGAGTGTGCTGATCGACACCATCCCCTACCCGGTGTTTTACAAAGGAGCGGACACACGCTTTCTTGGTGTGAACCGCGCGTATGAAGAATGCATGGGCGTGCGGCGCGAGAACTTGCTGGGCAAACGGGTGCTTGACCTCGACTACCTGCCCCTGGCAGACCGTGAAACTTACCAGGCAGAAGATGAAGCCACCGTGGCCCAATTCGGCTGGGTTCGCCGTGAAATGCTGATTCCGTTTGCCGACGGTCGTCTGCACGAGACCCTCTATTTCGTGGCTGGCTTTGCCCACGCAGACGGCACACCGGCTGGTCTGGTCGGCACCTTTGTCGACATTGCTGACCAAAAAGCGGCAGAACGCGCGATTGCCGAAGCCGCGCAGGAACAAAAAGTCATTTTTGAAGCGGTCAGCCTGGGCGTGCTGTTTGCGGTCAAACGCCAGATCAAACGCTGCAACCGCGCCATGGAGGAAATGTTCGGTTTTGACCCCGGCGAATTGCTGGGCCAATCCACCGAGGTGCTCAACGACAGCAGAGAGGCCTTTGAGGAGGTCGGCAACACGGCCTATGTGGCCATTGCCAAGGGCGAGCTGGCCTCTTACGAACGCCAGTACCGGCACAAAGATGGCAGCCTGTTCTGGGCCAGCGTCCATGGCCGGGCGTTGGACGTTGAGCACCCAGACTGGGGCAGTGTCTGGGTGTTTGAAGACATCACCCCCAAGCGCGAGGCCGCGCAAGCGTTGCAGCGCGCCAAAGAGGCCGCCGATGCAGCCAGCCTGGCCAAAGGCAACTTCCTGGCCAACATGAGCCACGAGATCCGCACCCCCATGAACGCCATCATTGGCATGTCGCATCTGGCCATGAAAACCGAGCTGACGCCGCGCCAGCACGACTACGTCAACAAGATCCAGCTGGCCGGTCAACAACTGCTGGGCATCATCAACGACATTCTGGATTTCTCCAAGGTCGAGGCGGGCATGCTGACGGTGGAGCACATTCCGTTCGAGCTCGATCAGGTCTTGCAAAACGTGGCCACCGTCATCGTGGACCGGGCCAGCGCCAAAGGTCTGGAGATCATTTGTGACGTGGCGCCCGATGTGCCACAAAACCTGATCGGCGACCCGCTGCGCCTGGGCCAGGTGCTGATCAACTACGCCAACAATGCCATCAAATTCACCGATCAGGGCGACATCAGCATCGTGGTGCGCCTGGCCGAAGGGCCATCCAACCCGGGCCTGCTGCGCTTCGAGGTGCGTGACACCGGCATCGGTCTGACCCAAGAGCAAATTGGGCGCCTGTTCCAGAGTTTCCAGCAGGCCGACAGCTCCACCACCCGCAAATATGGTGGCACCGGCCTGGGCCTGGCCATCAGCAAAAACCTGGCCGAGCTGATGGGCGGCTCGGTGGGTGTTGAAAGCACACCTGGCGTTGGCTCCACCTTCTGGTTCACCGCCCGGTTGGGTGTGGGCGAGGCCAAAGCACGCATGCATTTGTCGCGCCATGACCTCCAGCGCAAACGGCTCCTGGTGGTGGATGACAATGAACATGCCGCGCACGTGCTCTGTGATTTGCTGGGTTCATTCGGATTTGCCGTGGAGTCCGTCCAGAGTGGTGCGGCTGCCATCGAACGTGTGGCGCAAGAGGCGGCCAGCAAGGCACAGGCTTTTGACTTTGTTTTGCTGGACTGGCAAATGCCCGGCATGGACGGTGTGGAAACAGCACGCCGCATCCAAGGCTTGGGGCTGGAGACCTTGCCACGCTTGGTGATCGTGACCGCTTACGGACGAGAAGAGGTCATTCGCAGCGCCCATGACGTTGGCATTGATGACATTCTGGTCAAACCGGTGGGGGCGTCCTTGTTGTTTGACACCATGTTGCGCCTGCTGGGCCACAGCGCACCCCAAACCGGGATGACGCTTGTGGCACGCGACCCATCGGCCATGGACACCCTGCTCGCCCCGCTGCGCGGCGCCCGCATCCTGGTGGTTGAAGACAACGAAATGAACCAGCAGATTGCTTTGGAGCTGCTGGGGGATGCCGGGTTTGCGGTGGATCTGGCTGGCGACGGCCAAATCGCATTGACCATGCTGGCGCACATGCAACAACACAGCCCCTATGACATTGTTTTGATGGACATGCAAATGCCGGTGATGGACGGCGTGCAGGCCACCCTGGAAATCCGCAAAACGCCCTGGGGCGCTGACCTGCCGGTGGTGGCGATGACGGCCAACGCCATGCAGGACGACCGCCAACGCTGCCAGGACGCCGGCATGAACGACTTTGTCACCAAGCCGATTGAACCGCAGGATCTCTGGCGGGCATTGGCGCGCTGGATTCGCCCACGCGCGGGTTTGGGCCAGACGGCGGCGAACCCGCAAACACCCTTGTCCGCAAGCGGCACCGTGGAAGAGGACATCCCGCAAGATGTGCCAGGCCTGGACATCCGTTTGGGGCTGCGCCATGTGATGGGCAAAAAACCCCTGTACCTGAGCCTGCTGCGCCGCTTTGTGCAGGGCCAACAAGCTGGCCTGCAGCCTCTCGCACAAGCCTTGCAAGTGGGCGACACGGCCACCGCCGAACGACTGGCGCACACCCTGAAAGGACTGGCAGGCAACATCGGCGCCAGCACACTGCAGGCCGCTATGGAAAAGATAGAGACTGCACTGCGTGAGCAGGCGCCCCCGGCCAGCGTGCAAACCTTGCTGGCGCCCGCAGCAAACCTGCTGACGGCACTTTTGGCTCAGCTGCAAGACCGGCTGCCGCAGCAAGCGGTCAAACCAGACAGCAACACGGTAGACCCGGCGCAACTCCAGCAAGCTTGCCAGAAGCTGCAAGCGCTTTTGGCCTACGATGACCCGCAGGCGGCTGATGTACTGCAAGCCAACGCCGCCTTATTTGAGGCGGCCTTGGGCACAAACTACCGCACAATCAGAACCGCCGTGGAAGATTTTGATTTTGAAGCGGCCTTGCGCGCCCTGTCCTCTGCAGCAACGCAGGCCAATATTTCTCTCTGACAACAACACCCGACCATGAACACCTCTGTCCACACTGGGAAACCCACAATTCTGGTGGTTGACGACACCCCCGAAAACCTCTCGCTGATGTCCAGCCTGCTCAAAGACAGCTACCAGGTCCGGGCAGCCAACCATGGCGAGCGGGCGCTCAAGATTGCGTTCTCAGACCAGCCGCCAGACCTGATCTTGCTTGACATCATGATGCCCGACATCGACGGCTACGAAGTCTGTCGCCAGCTCAAAGCCGAAGCATCCACGCGCGACATTCCGATCATCTTCCTGACCGCGCGCTCCGACATGGAGGATGAACAAAAGGGCCTGACGCTCGGCGCGGTCGACTACATCACCAAACCGATCAACCCGCCGATCGTGTTGGCGCGGGTTGCCGCGCAACTCTCGCTCAAGGCGCGCACCGATTTCCTGCGCGAAAGAAACGAGTTCTTGCTGGAAAAAAATGACTACCTGAAAGAGAAAAACAGCTTCCTGCACGACAAGAACGCGTTTCTGGAGCACGAGGTGGCCCGCCGCACCGAAGAGGTCACCGCCATTCAAGACGTCACCATTCTGGCCATGGCCTCACTGGCGGAAACCCGCGACTCCGAAACCGGCAACCACATCCGGCGCACCCAGCACTATGTCAAGGCGCTGGCCGAGGGCTTGAAAAGCCACGCCCGCTTTAGCGCTTTCCTGACCGACCACAACATCCAGATGCTGTTCAAGTCAGCGCCGTTGCATGACATTGGCAAGGTGGGTATCCCAGACCGCATCCTGCTCAAACCCGGGCGCTTCTCGCCCGACGAGTTTGAGATCATGAAAACCCACACCACCCTGGGACGCGATGCCATCGCCCACGCCGAAGCATCCCTGGGAACCCGGGTTGAATTTCTCACCATGGCCAAGGACATCGCCCTGTTCCACCAGGAAAAGTGGGACGGCAGCGGCTACCCGGCGGGCTTGCAAGGCGATGCCATTCCGGTCGCGGCGCGTCTGATGGCGGTGGCCGATGTGTACGACGCCCTGATTAGCCGACGGGTCTACAAAGAGGGCATGCCGCATGAGCGGGCGGTGGAGATCATCAAAGAGGGCCGGGGCAAACATTTCGACCCGGACATGGTGGACTGTTTTCTCACCCTCCAGGGCGAGTTCCAGGCGATTGCCCTGCGCTACGCCGACTCTGACACCGACATGAGCAAAAAGGCGCTCTACCTCGACATCGCCAAACCCGGCACCGCGCTGTAGGCCAGCCGCCCTGGTCCGCTCGTTTCGCCGCCACGCCTGCCACAATGTTGGCATGTCTGCCGCCCGCATTCCCCCCGTTCAATGCCTGTTGACCTTTGAGGCACTGGCGCGCCTGCGCAGCGTGACCCAGACCGCCGAGGAGCTGTGTGTCACGCCCAGCGCGGTCAGCCACCGTGTCAAACAGCTGGAGCAGATCATCGGCACCAAACTGTTTGGCCGCGCCGATTTTTCGCTGACCATCGAGGGCGTGGAATACCTCGCCCATGTGCGCGAAGGGTTGGCGATGCTGCAACGTTTCCCCAGCTCGGCTTTGGCGCCGGGCAAACGCAAGCTGCGCCTGGCGGTGACACCCACTTTTGCCCGCTCGATCCTGATCCCGCGCCTGCGCCAGTTCACCGAGGCTTATCCCGAGATTGACCTGACGCTGCAGGTCTCGATCCCTTTGCTGGACGTGGTGGCCGAAGACGCCGACCTGACGATCCGCTTTGGCGCCGGCCGCTACGCCGACATGGAGTACACCTGCCTGACCAAGGACGATGTGACCCCGCTGGCCTCGCCCGCCTATGTGCGCGAACACGGGCCGTTCGAGGTGGCGCAGGACTTGGCCGGTGAAACCCTGCTGCGCAGCCCGCTGGAGCCCTGGCGCACCTGGTTTGCAGCGAACGGCCTGGACTGGCCCGAGCCGGTGGACGGCTCCCAGTTCAACGACATCGGCCTGATGTGTGACGGCGCTGCCGCTGGCATGGGCATTGGCCTGATTCGCCTGAAGCTGGCCCAGCCCTGGCTCGACAACGGCGCCCTGGTGCGCCTGGGCCACAGCAGCGTGTTCAGCACCAACGTGCCCAGCCCCCACGCGCACTACCTGTGCTGGCGCACCGGCATGATGGACCGCTGGGAATGTGCCGCCTTTGCCGAATGGCTCAAAACCAGCCCGGCCTAAGTTGTATGCCAAAAGTGCCTCTAGCCCTTATAAATAAAGGGGGAACAGCTATGTTTTCCAGAGTGTTTTTATTTCAACCGCTGTTGTAAAAATCGTCACACCTTAAGCATCCACAAAGGTTTAGAGTCTCCCCCTTGACCGCACTGCGCCGCCAAAGAAAACCCATGAACAGCACTGCTGCCTCCTCCCCCTCCACACCGCTACAAAGATCAGAGCAGCAGGCCCAGGTAGTCAAAGGGCTACAAGCCAATTTGCCTGCGCACGCCCTGCTCTGGCAGGCCGAAGACACCACCCCCTACGAATGTGATGGCCTCACCGCCTACCGCCAGCGCCCGCTGGTGGTGGCCCTGCCCGAGAACGAGGCCCAGGTGCAAGCCGTGCTGCGCACCTGCCACCGCCTGGGCGTGCCGGTGGTGGCGCGCGGCGCGGGCACAGGCCTGTCCGGTGGCGCTTTGCCGCATGCGCTGGGGGTGACCTTGTCGCTGACCAAGTTCAACAAAATCCTCAAGATCGACAAAAAGGCCCGCACCGCCACCGTGCAATGTGGCGTGCGCAACCTGGCCATCAGCGAGGCTGTCGCCGGTCTCGGCCTGTACTACGCGCCCGACCCGTCGAGCCAGATCGCCTGCACCATCGGCGGCAATGTGGCCGAAAACTCGGGCGGCGTGCACTGCCTGAAATACGGGCTGACGCTGCACAACGTGCTCAAGATCAAGGGCTTTACCGTGGCGGGCGACGAGCTCACCCTGGGCTCCGACGCGCTGGACAGCCCTGGGCTGGACTTGCTCAGCGTGGTGATTGGCTCCGAGGGCATGCTGGCCGTCATCACCGAAGTGACCGTCAAGCTCATCCCCAAGCCCCAGTTGGCGCGCTGCATCATGGCCAGTTTTGACGACATGCGCAAAGCCGGTGACGCCGTGGCCAGCCTGATTGGCGCGGGCATCATCCCGGCGGGCCTGGAAATGATGGACAAACCGATGACCGCAGCGGTGGAAGACTTTGTCCACGCCGGCTACGACCTGACGGCCGAAGCGATTTTGCTGTGTGAGAGCGACGGCACGCCCGAAGAAGTGGCCGAAGACATTGAGCGCATGAGTGCGGTGCTGCGCGGCTGTGGTGCCACCGCCATCGCCGTCAGCCGCGACGAGGCCGAGCGCTTGCGCTTTTGGAGCGGGCGCAAAAACGCCTTCCCGGCCAGCGGGCGCATCAGCCCCGACTACATGTGCATGGACAGCACCATCCCGCGCAAACGCCTGGCCGATCTGCTGCTGGCCATCCAGCAGATGGAGAAAAAATACCGCCTGCGCTGCGCCAACGTGTTCCACGCGGGCGACGGCAACCTGCACCCGCTGATCATGTTCGATGCCAACGACGCCGATCAACTCAAACGCTGCGAACTGTTTGGCGCCGAGATCCTGGAAACCAGTGTCGCCATGGGCGGCACGGTCACCGGCGAGCACGGCGTTGGCGTCGAAAAGCTCAACAGCATGTGTGTGCAGTTCAGTGCAGAAGAAAACGAGCAGATGTTTGGTCTCAAACGTGCGTTTGACCCGCCTGGCCTGCTCAACCCCGGCAAGGTCATCCCGACCCTGCAACGCTGTGCCGAGTACGGCAAGATGCTGGTGCGCAATGGCCAGCTCAGTCACCCCACTATTTCACGTTTTTAATA